>ERZ1292633.84-Hain-H41-02um-R1-84-length-126966-cov-57_pt1 | contig 126966 bp, 149 predicted proteins | sample MGYA00564406_ERZ1292633 | MGnify/ENA primary metagenome ERZ1292633 (study PRJEB36523, sample SAMEA6512639) | groundwater metagenome | collected 2019-01-08 | study: AquaDiva: Metagenomics assemblies of 32 groundwater samples
CCGCCTATCCCAGCGCCTACGATGATCCCTCTCATTGTCGTTACCTTCTCTTTATGTATTTGCCTAACGTTCGCCATAACCGGCGGGCTTGGGCGACGCGCCAAAGGCGCGTTGACCAAGACCGTCCGCGTTGATGGCGTTGTTAGGCCTCTTCAACAAGAAATAATCTCACGGTTGGTGTAATTGCGCGCGCTTTGTGGCCATTCTCAGACCCGGATTGAATGAAGATGGCAGAACCCTCAGGGTAACGAAGGACATGATTTCTGAATTCCACCTCAAGCTCCCCACTAAGCACGATACCAATATGGCCTTTCTCACACCAATGCAGTTCAACAAAGTCTTTCGTAAACTCGACGAGCCGTAATTGCTTTCCGTTTTGTCGAAAAGCCTTGAACCGAGCGCCCGGCGCAGCAACTTCCCACGCTAATTTACTGAACTCAAAGACAAGCACATTGCTCTCCATTGAGAGCCCTAACAGTGTTTAGGCAACTCCGCATACGAGCCGGCGCTACCTGTTCCTGCCCGTGTAACACGCGACTACAGTTTGTGAACTATGCGCCAGGAACGCCGCCGTTTCAATGGTCTCCGACTGTGTGACCAGTTCGCACGGGTTCTTATGCGGATCCACATAAGACCATCTCCTCACAAGGATTCACATCCCGTCCAGTGGACTGCAAACGCCTGCCGGCCCACGGTTGAGAACATGCGTATAGATTGTTGTCGTCCTTATAAAGAGTGGGTGGAATGGTCCCAGCTGCGCGCGTCCAGTGAGAGGGGTTCTCGACCGCGCGCTGTGCGGCCAAAAGCGTAAACGGAGTTTCCGCGATGTTTCACTGGGTCCGCCTCACAGCGCCGTGGAAATGGCGTAGCGCCATTTCAGGGCTGATACGGCTCGTCCCCGTAAGAATGCGATTCAGCGTAGAAGCCGCCACACCGAGCTTCCCAGCCAGTTTGCGGCCGCTCAGACTATTGGGCTCCAGCTAGGCTTGGATAATAAACTCGCCGGGATGGGGAGGATTGTGCATAGCCAGTAGCGGTAGTCCTCATAATCCAAGACGTAGGCCTGTCCGTCTTTGAACGTAAACGTGAAGCGCCAGTTTCCAGTGATAGAAGTTTCAGCCCTGTGGGAATGGTTGCATCGAGGCATCCCAATACCCTCCTCATGAAATTCGGTGCGACTACGTATCTCATGAGAAGTAGGGTCCCTGGGGGGCTACAGCCTCAGCGGCCCGCGGATGACGATCTGCGGGACCTCACTCCGGCAGTTTCTTGCTCCGGGTGGAAAGCCTGCCTGGTCGAAGCAGGCGCTCGCTGCGCATGACGTACAGAATGAACAGGCGGGTGCCTGCTTGCCGATAAAAGACACGGCAGGGAGGTTCGACAATCTGCCTGTAGCGCCATCCCTTCAGTTCCGGTGGCTTTGAACCGCTCTTGGGGTGATCGGCCAATTGCCCCGCATGGCGAAATACCTTCTGTACAAGGCGCTTTGCCGATTCGGGATTGTCCAGCGCGATGTAGTCGGCAATGGCATCCAGGTCGTTAAGCGCCGGTTCCGTCCAGATTACTTCAGCCATCGGGCCATGCGCTGCTTGGCCTGGGCGTGGCTCAGGGTGCGCCCTTCCTCAAGGGCGCGTTCCCCGCGGGCGATGCCTTCCAGCAGGCTCATCCGGCGTTGCAAGATCTCATAGGTTTCAACATCCACGAGATAGGCGCTAGGCACCCCATGCTGGGTAATGAGAATGGGCTCCTTGCTCCGTTCCAGGTCGGACAGGAGTTCCGTGGCTTGGCGCTTCAGTGTGGTGACAAGTTCCGTTCGCATAAAGTGATACTAAAGTATCACCATGCGCAATGCAAGCGTTTTGAGGCTCAACGGCCCCGCGGATCAGCGGCGGCCGAGCGACGCTTCGCGTCGGCTGGAGCGTCTTGTTTGGCGGCAACTCCGTTATGACATCCAGGCCAGCCTGTTGCTAAAACGAAACGGGGTGCCCCCTTCAATACATCCCGCTTCTTTCACTGATTCCTGGGGACCTTACACTCGATACATCTGCAGTCTAGTTCTTTCTTGCATACACGATCTCCAGGAACTTCATTTCCTTTTCCTTGCCGTGGGCGCCGTACATCTCGAATGTCTGGTTGTTGTCGTCAATGATTTTCCACACGGCACGATGTGTCATCTTCCCGCCGCCAGGCTCCGGGTGCGACCCTCGCAACGTGATGGTCCTCCCGTCGGCGCTGGCCGTCCCTGCCATCATGAAAATGCCGGTGCCCATTGTATCGATCCAGGCAGTCACATATTTCTTGGTCAGAGTATCGTAGCCATCAATGCCCACGCCGGAAAAAGGTTGGCCCATCATCTGGGCGTGGTACTCCTGATAGAGAAACCGCCCATCAAGCAACATCTTCATCTCCGCCGTGCCGGTCGATTCGGTCGGCGGCTTGCCCGGTTCCATCCATTCCTTGGTCTGGGTCGTCCAGCTTCCGACGAGGGTGGCGAATTACTTATGCGGCTCACCGGGCGTCGCGGCCTGCTTCCAGATCTCCATCATCGCCTGTGGGTCCATGGGCGATTTGGACTGATTGTCTTTGGCCAGGGCCGGCGAGACGGTCAATAGAATACCGAGTATCACGAGTGCACGGGATGGGATTCGCATAATGACCTCCTTGTGGTGATGAAGCCCCAGATGGGACTCGCATGTTGGCCTTATGAGATAGTCGTTCCGTGACGGCAAAATCGACACATCTCTCTACTTCCCGCGAAGCATTTGGTCTGAGGCAGCCGATGCCGACTCCTGTCATGATTACTCACACTACGCCGCCTTGGCATACGCATGAGTTCTTTTGCGCAAATGCCTTCTTATAGAACGCCAAGGCGCGAGCTACGCCATTGATGAACAGATATGGGGTGACCGTCTGATATCCCTTCGGGATGAATGTCATCTTCACCATTATTGCATTGGTTGTCTGATGATCGTCTTCCACTTCGATGGGTCAGCCTTCCGAATATCGCTCAAATAGATTTCGTGATGCTTTCCGGTTCGTCTTCCCCTGGAATCAGTAAACTGATGCAGTTTTTTAATTGTGGGGCCTTCCGCGGAAAACGGACCGATATGCAGGATTTGCGCACACGTGCCTTCCGAAAAGGTTTCCAGCCGCAGCTTGGAAAGAGCCGGTAGATCTTTCTTCTTCTTGACGTCCGCGATGGCACTCTCGATGAGTGTGTGTGAAACAAAGGAAGGTTGCATGATCATCATGGTCCATTTCCAGTCGGCTTTGTTCTTGGTGGTGAACGTCGACATATCGTCCACCCACCAAAGACCTTCCAGCGGCATGACTCCGTAATCAACGGCCGTCCGCCCCTTCTTAACCATGAACTTGACGGCATATGAAACGGCAAACAAGGCTGCTACGGCGTCGGTGTATGCCTGCGAAGGATTGGGATCTCCCTCACCATCGATCATCAAGAAAGTCATCGTTGGGGCATCAACTTGTACAACTGCTTTGACCGAAGCTTGATACAGGTGTTTCAATTCTTTCTTGAGATCAACCTTTCCCATGGGTTCTCCTCATAATGGCTGACGTTCGGCCTCCATGATACTCAGGTACGAGCAGAGTCATCTGTGGGCCGCTGCAACCGCTTCGAGGACCAGCCGACGAAAGGCTACTGGTTCTTCGAACGGGCCATTGTGTGCCGAATGTTCAAGCCAGAACAGTTTCTTGTGCGGTGCGGTGAGCTGTTCCAGATACCGCTCGGCCAGCGGAGCCCAAGTACGGTGATCGTGACGGCCTAGAATAAACGTGACCGGAACATCGAGACTGGGCACCTCGCGCGGGAGATCGAATCGCGCCAGTTCGCCGGCCATAGTTTCTTGAGAAAAGTGTAGGGCCGACCAGGCGCGGAAGAGATCCCTCAGTCCGGCTTCCGGAGTCCAGAGCGCGCGCCAAATGATCTGCCCCAAGCTCACCGGCGCGTAGGTATAGCCTCCATATCGATGGAGGAGGCGGTCACGAATGTGGCCTTTGTTATGTTCAGAGTAGGGAGGAAGTCCAATGCGCTCCAGATCCGCCAGGGCAGACTGATCGCCGCGCTGTGTTGCCTCGCCTACGACGAAGTCGTAGGCATGACGCTCCATCTCTGGGCCGGATGTCTGTCCGACACCAATGTATCCGGCGATCTTCTCGGGGAACTGTCTTGCGTAGAGCAGGCCCAAGCTTGCGCCCCACGAATGGCCGAGGAGAAATATACGGTCTTGACCAAGGTGGACACGCAAGTAGTCCACGATCGAATCCATGTCCTGGACAAACTGCGAGAGGGTCATCAAGGCAGGAGGCGTATCGGCTCGATAAGACTTTCCCGCTCCACGTTGATCCCAATAGGCCATGACCAGTGACTGCTCCAGTTCTGCATGAAAGGCGCGCATCACGGCCGTCTCGCTGCCACCCGGACCACCGTGGACGAATAACACCACGGGATTGCTCCGAGATTGTCCGCGGATGAGCAGATATTCCTCCGCTCCCGGTAGTGGGAGATAGGTCTCCTCGGCAATGCCACCGGAGGCGGGCGCGCCAAACTCATCAAGAAATGGCGGCGTAGGGTGAGCGCATCCGAGGCACATGAGGAGTACGGTAGCGACAAGGGAGGAGCGCACATGGGCCAACGCTCGGGCCTGCAATCTGAGGCCGGTCATGGCTGCGCCTTCACTGGCAGGGTACTCTTGGGCATCTGCTCGCGGTTGCCCTCAGGCCCGCGGAGGGGCGATTCCGTCGGCATCCTATCGTGCTTCTGTTGGGCGAAGGGCCAGAACCTGAACTGAGAAGGAGGATTGCGATGCTGTGAGAAGGCCACATGACGTATGCGCCACGACGAGTCCAACACGACTTCCAGCGCGTCCAGGCCCGTATCGAGGCCCTCGGTGATCATATCGGGACTTATCGGTGTCCATGGCTGGAGCAACGTACCGTAATTCACGCGGGTATACTTGGCATCGAGAAAATGGTACCTGGCCACCAACACGTCGTCCGAGGCGGTGATCTCGTCCGGCGTTCCAAGTCGGTTCACGAGATCCGACAGCGTCGTCTGATCGGGTTGTAAAAAAGTCAGGTCCTCCGGAGCGACGTGTTTGTTCACACTGATCCGCGCGAGAGTTGCCAAACCGCAACCAGTATTGAGGAGGACGAGGAGCAGAAGCGCTGCTAGCGGTCTTGCCATGGTTCGCACCAATGTTGCCATCATTGCGCGACTAGTCGCCGAACGGCCACACTTGAAATGCGAGTTTGTCCGTACGACGGCTGAAGAGGATATCTTCAACGATTCCGCCGTGGTCCAGCACAATGAATAAGTCATCGCTTTTCACATTGAATCGGGAGACGTTGACGAGCAGGAGCAGTAGACTGCTCGATTTCATGTCGTAGCGGTAATACTGTAAGATTGCCCGGTCGTTCGCCTGGGTGAATCGATCCGGTGCTCCCAGCAATGTCACGACCTCGGCTCTGGTCGTAACGCCCTTCTTGATCGCCGTAACATTCTGTTCGCGGATCTCGTCCCCTAGCGTCGCGCGTCCGAAGGCACATCCCACGGTCAGCACGAGCATAGCTACCGAGAGCAATGTCATCCCTGTGTATCGACGATATTCTGTTTAAACGCCCGGCAATGTGGTGTTCATGGGGTACCTCCTGTGTCACTTCCTTGAAGTCACAGTACGCCCTGCACGAGGTCAGGGTCTTGGAAAAACACGACAGTGGGGTGTGAGGTACCCTGGACTTAGCGGGCGTGCTGGATCAGGGCGGTCCGGTACTCGAACGGGGTGTGGCCGGTCAAGAGTCGGAACTCGCGATTCATGTGGGCTTGGTCGCTGTATCCCAGGTCACCGGCCAGTTCGATCAGTCTGATTTCGGGGGCTGTCTGCATCGTTGAAATGGCGGTTTGGACGCGGAGGATCCGCATCAGCAGTTTGGGAGAGAGGCCGGTCACGGCTTTCACGCGTCGTTCCATCTGGCGCTGGCTGATCCCGCAGAGATCGGCCAATCCGGTGACGTGCCACATCGACCGGGTTTGCTGTACATATTCGATGGCCCGATCGAGAGCTGTGGGCGCGGCGTTCTGATGGTGCAGCGCACGAGCGACAACCTGTGCCAAGAGTTCGCTTTGCGCTGGGAAGGTCGCCGCTTCCGCGACCTGTTCTGGCCCAAGTCCAAGAAACGACGGTACCTCCAGATGGCGGTCCGCGAGTTCCCCCGGTGAGAGATCCACGAGGTGTCGGGCCATACCAGGACGAAATCGAATACCGAGATAGGTGGCATCGGGGTTGATTCGGAATGGCCGCGTCTCGCTATATGTGCCGAAGATGATGCAACGCGCCTGTGTACCGATGTGCTCATACACGACGTCCACGCACCCGTCCGGGATGATGACGAATTCGTGGAACGGGCCGTTTTCAGGAACGGATGCCCGCCAGAAGCGATCAATAAACGACGACAGACTCGCTGGAGGCGCCAGCTCATGCAAGGCTGGGGCGGTGTGATGTTCCAAACGGGCTATGCGCTTGGCTTCCATGGAACGCTCATTTTGAACCGCCTCGTCGTCCGAGGGCAACTGTACGACCCCATAGAACCGTGGGCGGCGATCCATATCGGATTCCACTTTTGTTCATGAACTTGGACATTCCCCGCAGCTTGCTGCGGGGAGCTTCATTCTCATTCTGAGCGGCTAACGTAAAATTATGCGTGACTTGCATTGGAACTCAGCTACGAGAGCCAAAATAACACTGCGGCACAAAGCGCCAAGCCGATGAAGTGATACGAACCGACCACGGCGGCATACAGGCCGGGGTGACGCATGTTCGGAGCGATGGCGTTTACCATGGTAATAGTTGCGCCATAGCCCATACCAACCAGAAGCCCAACTCTTAAATAGTCCGCGAGCAACTGGGCTTGTGCAAGTTGCGCAAGGTAGGAAGTTGCGAAGGCCGCGACCAAGCAACCCAGCAATGGGCCGATGTAGTAGACGGCACTAGGCCGCCATTTGGGCGGGCGTTCAAAGCCAACGGCTTTGTCCCACTGCCTACCAAACAACGGCGTGAACCAAAGACCACCGAGCGCAAAATACGCAAAGCCGGCGGCAAGAATTGGAAGCAGTTTCATGCTCATATCTCCATTTGTTGAAACGCCTCACGTTGGAATTGAGGGGCGCGGCGGAGGCAGCAAGCGAAGCTTGCTGGTGGAGCGTCCCTCTCGACGCGTTTGTTGGACGTGACCACGGCTGAATGAAACCTCGATTGCTATTTCGGCAGAACTTCGCGGATTGCCGAGATAACCGACTCGGGATTTTCCAGCGGAATGCCATGGCCGCTATCGACCCATATCTGCTTGGCATCAGGATAGAGCCGAGCGATGTCCTGACGTTTTTCATTCGCGTCATCAGCTAGCGCAGATGTATTCTTCATAGGCTGCAAGGCACTTAACACGATGACAGGTTTGCCGGCGAAAGTCGGCACCCCCAACACATCTTCTCCCGTAACATCAATGGCGTTCAGCTCCTCCTTTGCTACGGCTGAAGTCGCCACACCGAACGCGACTCGCAGCCAGGCGGGCCAGTTCTCAGGAGAGCCTGCACCTTTGAGTTGTGCGGGGTGGGTAGAGTCCACGAGGACAAGCGCGCTCACCTCATTTGGGTAACGTCGGGCGAATAGCTGCATGTATAAACCGCCTAACGAATGCCCTACGAGGATATAAGGTGGATTCAGACCTCTGCTTCGAAGCAGCGATCGCAATTCATCGACGATGTGCTTACCGTCACGCGGTGTGGAAACGGGATCGCTCTTTCCGTAACCGGGTCGGTTATAGGCGAATGCCGTGGTGCTCTTCGAAATCTCCGGGAAGACCTTCGCCCACCAATCCATCGTGCCACCGAGACCACTTTCAAAAATGACGGCGTGGCCTCCGTTCTGGGTGAGTGCATATTCAACGCGTCGCTTGTCGACCTGATCCGTCGTTACATTCGGCAATGATGCACAACCAGAAATCAGTGTTGCACATAACACGAGGGCAGGCGTGACGAATCTCTTCATGGGGCTTCAGTCCATTGCCACGCACACAAGATAATCGTGACCATACAAGCACCTTCGATAGTCGCAAAAAACAAATAGGAGGCACTTGTGTTTCCGCCACCAAGAACAAAAAGAATTGTTGTCACGCCCGCAATGATATTCGCCAGGCGATTTGCGTTGCGTCTCAGTATTCTGGACAGGACAATCATTGCAATTGGAATCTCAAGCAGCATTGAAAATGCCAGTACCACTCCTTGAGAAGGTTTCATTACGCCCCGGTTGCAGGTGTCACGTGCGTGAGGACGCAGATCCAGCGATCATCGGCTTTCACATACATGTCGGTTACCCATTCATCGGCACTGATGGGGGCGCCTTTGAACATGCCGGTGTTACGACCACGTCCCGTCACGACCGCAACATTGCCATAGACGCGGACGCGTCCAATGTCCTTGCTCATGCTGTCATGGCTAAGGATGCCTTGCTCCACTGCCTGCAGGAATCTCTCCCGGGGAACAGGCCCTGCTTCGGGTGTCACTAAGACCCAGTCCTCGGAAATACATGCTGAAATTTTAGCGACATCATTTGAGACGACTGCTCGATTGAAGGCTTCTTCCACGGCCTCCAATTCCCTGAAGAGGACTTCGTCTGTCATAGTCGCTCCTGTTCCTCTATTGATGTCCAACGGTTTGTTCGCTGAGCTGTCATGATGATTCACACCATTGCTTGAGCATGAGTAACGTCTCGCCCCAAGCGAAGTTGCAGAATCCGAAATACTCACTGCCCTCATCCCAGCCAGAGTGGCGGAACTCGACAACCGCCATGCGAGGCACTTCATCGCTGTTTCCAAGCCAGTGACCAGGATTCTCTCTTTCGGTTATGTCGAAACTGATGTGTGTACCGGTCCAGGCGGATGCGGGGCTGCGTCTAGGATGGGTACTGATGATCTCCCATTCAACTCGTGTGTCTTGGGTCGTCTCCAGCACCTTCATTCTGACCTCGCCATGCTCCGTGCCTGCACCGTGTGCCAGTACAAGGCCGGCATCTGTTTCTGTGGATGTATGGGGAGCCCACCATCTGCCGAGCCCGTCGGCGGTGGCAAGCGCTTCGTACACCTTCGACACCGGCGCATTGATCCATACTTGGTGAGAGAGAGTTGCCATGTTGAATCTCCTTATCAGCAGCTCACGGAGTGCCGTGTTAGGGCTACAGCACACCACGTTCTATCTCTTGGAGATAGATGAAATGTGGCGCTTTGACACCAGCCTGTTTCCTGATCTCTACCAGCTCCGGGGACTCGAAGAAGCGTCGGGCGCTGTCCAGCGAAGACCACTCTGAAAAGTGGACGATGTGATTGGCGTCGTTGTCGGAGTGCAGCAATTGGTAACGAATTTCCCCTGCCCGTTTCCTGATAGTCGTGGCCTGGGAAAAAATCTCTTTCCATACAGGGTAATCTTCGACCTCATGAATAATTAGAACGTGTTGCATGAGACACCTGTGTTGTGTAGCCCTCACGTTCGAATTCAGCCGCCGCCGAAGGCGGTCGGCTGGAATGATTGGTTGGGCTACTGTGACGCTCGGTTTCGTGCCCCGCACCCCAGTGACTCGCTGATTCCCTGGCGGTATGGCGTCGCTTGCACGCCAAATGCGGATTCAATCTTGCTACTGTTGAAGCGATAGTCATACTCAAACTGGTACATCATTTCTTCATTTTCGCGAAGCACGGGCATGACCATGCCCATGAGTTTCAGCATCCAACGGGGGGCGACTTGCAGCTTGAAGGGACATCCTGCGAGATCGCAGGCCACACGCACGAAGTCTGCCCCTGTCAGCGGTTCCCGACTGGTCGGCAGGTGCCACGTGTGGCCGTAGGCCTCCGCTGATCTTCCCAACACCCCGACGGCATGGCCGGCGTCTGGCGTGAACGTAAACGTGTGCACGGCATTCGGGTTGCCTATCCACTGAGGCGCTTTTCCAGCCTTGAGGCGCTGGAATACCGTTGCAGATGGAAAGCTTTGTACTGCGCCTGGACCATAGAAATCAGCCGAACGCACGATCATCGCCTGCAGATTGCCATTGCGCATTTCATCCAGCAGCATGGTGGCGATCTTTGCGCGGACTTCGCCCTTTCTGCTGATGGGGTTGAACGGTGTCTCCTCGGTCATCACGCCATCCACACGACCATAGGCATACACGTTGTCGAAGAACACAAGGCGGACGCCATGCCGCTTGCAGGCATCGATGACATGGCGCATCACACGAGGCCATTGGTCTTGCCAGACAGACGTGTTGTATTTCAAACCTGCTACCAGATAGACCACTTCGCTACCGGCCACTGCATTGACGGTTGCCCGACCGTCCAAGAGATCGGCAACCAATGTCTCGTCGGTCGGGTTTACCTTCCGAGGATTCCGACTCACCTGCCGGATGTCTGACGTATATGCGGCCAGTGCTCGCGAAAGCTCCCGAGCAATGATGCCATTGGCGCCCAGTATCGTATGCATCATCTTCTATAGGCTCCTGTCATCTATCCACGCAACGGTCTGCGCGACGCACCGGCAGGCGCGGAGCAACCGGCGGTTGTGCAGCAGCGGGGCGAGCGCGCAGCGCGAGAACCGTCTGCTGGAACCCGTTGTTGGACGACACTCGCGTGTCCACCGTTTACGACCGAGATCCGCTTAACACGTGCGCTGATATCTGAAACACAGTTCGGCCGCTTCCATCCACATAGGCACGCAGCTCCCGATCAGCTTCCCCCAGAACTCTTTGGATGGTTTCCTCCTCGAGCATCACGCCCATGACCGGAAGCCAGCCACGTAAGTCGGCCTCGACCAGAGACCGAATGCTGGGAAAGCGCGCCGTTCCGGTGTGCGTGTTCACCGTGGGCGCCGAAATCCCAGCATCACGACCTAACCGCTCCAGATCAGCTTTGTTTCCAAGCACGAATGGCGCGCGAAGCGCATCCGCTGCTGCTCGCCCTGCTACCCGCTCCAAAAGAACAACCTCAGCGGCGATTGCAGGGATATTGTCCAGGGAATCCCAGACCGCCACGGCCAAGTGACCCCTGGGGCTCAGGACACGAAGCATTTCTCGGAGTGATTTCGTGCGATCGGGGAAAAACATCAGCCCGAACTGGCTCACAACGACATCGAAGGATTGATCCGGGAACGGCAACTCCTCTGCGGTTCCCTGCTTCCACTCGATATTCGGCGCGATTTGCTTTGCTACTTCCACCATTCCGGGCATGAGGTCCAATCCAGCTACAGTTCCGGAGGTGCCGACCTGTGCCGCCAATTCGCGAGCAAGGATTCCGGTGCCACAGGCGACATCTAGCACGCGCTTTCCCGGCACCACATAGGCGACCTTGGCGAGAAGCGGGGCCCATTGCCGAAAAAGGGCGGGCACGAAAAGATCCTCATATGCCCGCGCCGCAGCGATCTGTTCCTGCAGTTGCGGAGTAATCATCGTCACCTCCCTTGTGTCGTCCAACGCCGTCCGCTGCATGCCGTTGTTGGGCGGCACGGGCTGGAGCAGCCGCTCGAGCGTGCGGCTCACCGCCGCCGGCCTACATAGTCCTGCGCCTCCTGCAGGGCGGGCTTCCTCGTTCCCCCGCCAGCAACTGCCAACAGCTCGCGGTAGAAGGTCCGGGCCCGGGATTCGTCACCGGTCGCACGTGCAGCTCGGGCTGCGCCCAGCAGGCTATTGAAGCGCCGCGGATAGAGAGCCAGCGAACGCTCGTACGCCGCGAGCGCCTCTGCCGGCTTCCCCTGCTCCATGAGAAGGTCGCCCAGGAGTTCGTGGCTTGGGAGAGTGGGCCCGGGAGTTACCGCGTGCTTCGGCGTCGCCGCCTCCAGGTCTACCGCCTGGCGCATCAGCGTCACGCTGGTTTCCGCGTCGCGCGCGACCTGAGCAAGCCACGCGTCCAACCCGAGGCGAAGGATGCGGATGTTGCGGGCGAAGAGCTCTTCGCCCGCGTTGCTGGCGGCGGCCTCGAGCTCCTCCAGACGCTGCCTCGCCCGCCGAGCCTCCTCGACTCTGCCTTCGCGAGCGGCCCCGAGGCCCCGGGCAAACCATATCACGGCCTCGGGCCACGGGAACCGGTCCCATGCGAGCGTCGGCGGGTCGCGCGGGACCAGCGACATCGCCTCCGGCCAGGCGCGCCGTTCGAGGGCGTACCGCGCTCGCGTAGACGCCAGGTGAAAGGCTGTCTTGAACGTGGGTTGCAGTCGGGCCGTTGCGTACAGGCGCCTCAACTGCGCCGCGGCTTCGTCATCGGCGCCCTTTTGGATGTCGGCGTAAATCAGGTATTCGATCGCGTGGGGAAATTCGTCCCACACGAATTGCCCGCTCTCGCCCGCGGGATGCTCGAGCGCTGCCTCCGCGGCGCGTAGGTTCCCGCGGATCACCGCATCCCAGTCGCCCAGCCGCGTGTAGATGTGGGTCGGCATGTGGAGCGCGTGGGGGTTGCGCGGAGCGGTCGTCTCGTACTTCCGGATGATCTCCAGCAATTCGCTCTCGCGGCCCGGCGTGTCGTTCGCGTGCACGAGATAGTGCATCGCCCCCGGGTGGTCCGGGTTGCGCTCGTACACGTCGAGCAGGATCGTGGCGGCGCGATCCGAGTGGGCGCGCGAGATCTGGTCGGCGGGTGCGATGGCCAGATGGGCGAGGGCGTAGAAGGCGGCCACTTCCGGGTCCTGCGGGAAGGCGACATACGCCCGTTGCATCGCCTGCTCCCAGCGGCGAATGCGCGGCCAGTAGCCCTGCGACTCCGGTTCGCGGAAAAATTCCGCCGCGGCATCGACAAGCAGGCGCTCGCGCTCCGTCGGCGCCCCGAGGGTCCTCGCCGTCTGCACCGCCTCCCATCCGCGCCGTAGCTCGGCGCGCCCGGGCCGAGTGGGCCAGAGGGGCTGGAAGAGGGTCATCGCGATCCCCCAGTGCGCCATCGCACACTGGGGATCGGTCGCCGCTACTCGGTCGAATGCCTCCCGTGCTTGTGGATACGTCATGTGATGCAGGAGGGCGATCGCTCGATTGAACTCCACTTGAGCTTGTTTTGAGCAGCTGATGGGCAAGTCAACCGTGCCCAAGCGGTGGCCGGCATGTTGCTGGACCTGACCTCTCGCTTCGTCTGCCCAAGCCCCAAGCAGGACGAACATCAAACCGATTCCGACGCACGGGAAGACACGATGCAGTGTGCGCTCTACTAGATTACCTGGCCCCTGGCCCGGGAATCTGCTGCTTGTCATACTCGGTTCTCCCATTCGCTGCCTCGCGGCTTATTCTGAATCCTCGGGGTTTCGTGTCCGCCTAACGCCATAGCTCACCGGCGGCTTTGGAGCGCAGCGGAAAAGCCGTCCGGTGCAGCGCCTTGTTCGGCGTGCCATCTGTTTCAAGCCGGTTTGACGTTCTGGTTAAGGCGGAAGAAATTCGTTGGGTCATACTTTTGCTTGATCGCCGCGAGCCGCTCATAATTGGCACCGTAGGCAGCCATGACCCTGGATTCGCCCTCGTCACCCAGATAGTTGACGTACACCCCACCTTTCAAGAACGGCTCTGCGGTCCGGTAGCACCGGCGTGCCCAGTCAATATTGGCTTCGGATTCGGCAGGATCCTGCCACATCCGCAGCACAAGGAGGCTGTGTTGTGCGTCGCGGTGACTGAACGCGGTGTCCTGTGGGCCAACGCGACCGACGGCCCCGCCCAAGTGCTCAATCGCGATTGCGGCGAAAAACCCGGGAACAGCGCCTGTAAAGAAGTCCACGATCGCTTCGATGGCGTCATCGCTGAGCGCATGGACGACCCCGGCCTTCCAGTAGTGCAGCCGACCGGGCTGGAATACCTCGGTGAGGAGGTTTTGGACCGTCGCGTACGGAACCGGGGCGACAGTGTCAACCATGGGAGACCCGCACGACCGCAGGGGCCGCAACACTCTCTCGCCCTCTTCGAGCGCCCCGCTGTAGCAAACGATGACGTCCAGTGCCGGGCCCTCGGGTCCTGAGAGCAGCGTTGCATCTGCCCGAACCTCGTCCGGAGCTGCCGTGGACCAGTCTCGGTAGAAACGCAGCACCTTCTTTGCCTGGTCCAAGGGATAGACAATTTCACCTCCCAGCACGGGTCCCACCAAGTGAAGACGGTACTGGAAAGAGGTGACCACGCCAAAGTTGCCACCCCCGCCGCGCAAACCCCAGAAGAGGTCCTCGTGTTCCTCGGCGCTCGCCCGCAGCAATCGTCCGTCGGCGGTCACAACATCTGCAGATAACAAGTTGTCGCAAGTCAGACCACACTTTCGGTTGAGATAGCCGATGCCGCCGCCCAAGGTGAGGCCCGCGATGCCGGTGGTGGGGACAATGCCCCCGGTGGTGGCCAGGCCAAACGCTTGGGTCTCGTGATCAAAGTCGCCCCAGGTGGCTCCGCCTTCGGCTCGAGCCGTCTGATTCTTAGGATCGACGTGAACACTCCTCATCGCGGACAGATCAATCACAAGACCCTCGTCGCACACGGCGTTGCCCACCACACCGTGGCCACCACCGCGAATCGCCGTCAACAGATGAGTCTCACGAGCGAAATTGACGGCCGCGATTACATCCGCGACGCCCGCGCACCGCACGATCAGGGCGGGTCGCTTGTCGATCATCCCGTTGAAGACCTTTCGCGCCTCCTCGTACCTTGGGTCGCCTCGTTGGATCAGTTCGCCGCGCACTCGCGCCTTGAACTTCTCGATATCGGTTTCGTTGAACATGGCGTTTCTCCTTTCCCGTGCTTGCGCCCAACGGCCCCGCGGCTCACCGGCAGGCGCGGTGCAGCCACTGGTTCGGGTGACACGAAGCGGAGCACGGTTACCTGCACAAGCGTGTGCGCCCGCTCACCCCGCTTCGACGAATGGGAGCGGTTGCACACCTGAATGCGCCATCCAGCCGCGCGTGCCAACTGAAGTTAAGAGGAAGAACTCGGAATCCCCGTTCCCGTAAACTCTGCTGTAAGTGAACGTGTCGTGACTGAACGATGATGGTCCTGGCATCTAGAGCCAAGACATTCGTTCCCAGTTCTTGGCGAGTGCGTGCATCAACTTCGATGAATTCATACGTATCAAGAGGCGGCGGCAACGGGTTTGCCAGCGACTCGCGATGAAGGATTCCCAGTCGAGGGCCAATCAGCGTCAGGCAACAATCCAGATGGAGAATCCCTGAAACAGCCAGCGGTACGGGTACGACCGTGACTGCCGCTCCCAATTGGCGTTGTAACCACTCCACGCCCTTCAAGTTGCTACCGTACTTGCCCACGCCCACGTAAAGGTACGGCAAATCTACGATCACATCGCCCCCTTCAAGAAAGATGTCGTCGGAGGAAACAGCAACGACGCGCGTGTGGTTGCCGGTCAAGGCGCTCAATAGCGCGTCGAGTCCGCGACGCTCTTTGCGGCGCATTCCGATTTGGAGCTGCCCGACAATCAGCGTGTCGCCGACCGCCATAATCGGGTCACGGGCAAACATTTGACCAAGCCCCGGCGGCTCTTCGGCCAATGGCGTGATGGGAACCGGGCGATGCACGGTGCACCCATGCTCAAGAAGAATCTTTCGTAACGATTCCAGTTCGGCAACATACTTCTGGGTAATCCATGCAGGGACACGACGGCCCTTGGCAAGCGTAGAGAGCATGGCTGCCGAAGCCCGTCGCCACCATGGGTGTACGGGTTCCAGTTCAATGGGGTGCCTTGCTGGAAAATACAACTCGGGCGCGATGCCGAGCACAACTTCTTCCAGGCAAGACCACTCGTTGTGAACAGATATCTGCGTCATTTTCTCCTGAAAACTTGCGGCGTGTTGCGTAAGAAGTAGGCGAACGGCCCAGCAGTTTGCCGGAAAGCGTGGGGGCCATTGAAGGTTGTGCCGCCGCCCTCTAGTCACACGGGCCAATGGCACAGCGGCCTCCATCCGCGTGTCAGCCATCCGTCAGTTCAGCGCGGCGAATCCGCAACATCTGGTTGCCGCCCCGCTGAAACTCGTACGCTACCTGCGCAAGCACAACAGCAAACCCTGTATCGAGGTCGCAGTGAGACTACGTGGTAGCTATGCCTTCCATCGGTACGGATAGTCCATTTGGGCGGCGATCCGCGAGCGGGCCTCCGCACCCGCAAGTTTCTGCACAAGGTGGAGACCCACGTCAATCGCGGACGAGACCCCACCCGCCGTAACGAGATCCCCGTCATCGACGACTCGCTCTCGAACGACCACCCCACAGTATCCCTGGAGCTCCGCATAGGCGTTCGGGTGGGTGGTCGCGCGACGGCCCCGAAGAAAACCCGCCGCCCCAAGAAGGAGGGCCCCGGTGCAGACCGACACCTTCAACCGCACCGAGTGCCCGGTCTTCAGCCAGTCGATGAAGGCAGGGTCATGTTGGAGAGTTCTCGTCCCAATCCCGCCTGGTACAAACAGCAGGTCAAACGCATCGAGCGGCTGTGCGACGGTATCCGCCACGATCCGGAGCCCTCGATCATCGACGACGTTATGGGTCATTGAGCAGATGCGCCACGTGAAATCATCCATGATCTTCATGGACTTGAGACGCGTGACGGGATCGTACAACCCGATGAAATCCAGCGAGGTCATGCGATCGAAAACGACGAATGCGGCTTTCATCGCTCCCCTAATCTTTTACTGGCGTGATCTAATGTTGCAAAAGAGCCACGCACCTCAGCGACATGATTGCACGGGCCAATGGCACAGCGGCCTCCATCCGCGTGTCAGCCATCCGTCAGTTCAGCGCGGCGAATCCGCAACATCTGGTTGCCGCCCCGCTGAAACTCGTACGACACTCGCTCAAGCGTAACCGCGAAGCCTGCGCCGCAGAACTCGGCAACGCCGGTTTCGACATACGGAGACCGCTGTCCACCCAATGTCAGTAACGGAAAGATTCGAACTTCTGAGGCGACGCGGCACATCTCTCGAATGGCCGCACGATGGAACGCCTCGCCGAGCTGACCGGTGTACAGAAACAGCAAGTGGGAGCAGACCGCCAAGTCGAACGCCCCATCTGGGAATGGGAGCGTCGGGAGTTCGGCCTCAACATAGCGTCCGGCAGCCTTGCCTGCTTCAAAGTCCTCCAAGAACGCGTCCATCGCCTGCCTGCGGATTTGTCCCAACTTCTCGACGGACCCGATCTCGTCACCCCAGACGAACTCCGCGGCGTTCTTCCGCGTCTGCGCCAGGATCGTCTCGGAGGTAGCAGCAATCCGCTCCCGGATCTGCATCGGCCCCCACCGGTAGATCGGATCGCACGAGACGACCCGAGTACCACGAGCCGTCGCCTCAGCGTTGAATGATGCAGGACCATCGCCGCAGCCGACGATGGTGCGCGCGAGGTCGGCATCGGTGAGCCCGAACATCCGTCGATATTCGTCGAACGACCGGCCCCAGGGCACGATGTGATCCAGGGTAAACATCACTTCAGTCGATCAGCAAGACCAACATACAGCCAAGCAGCGGGGGCGACAACGCCCATCCCGCTTGAGCGACATATTAGACTGTGCCGCCAACGATCGCCTTAAAAAAAGCCGTCACCAATGGATGTGGCCTCTCAGGTGTGGAGCGTGTCTGTGGCACGAAGAGCGTCCCAATGAAAAACGCGTGGCCGGGATACTCAATGACACGGACTTCGCCCTCACTATCTGACCCGGAGATGTTCAGTGGTCCTCGCTTCAACTCATGAATGCAGTCCGGACTCACGCCGAAATTGCAGAAGTAGTGTTCCGTTGCGGATACACTCCCGTATATTGCCGCAACCTGAGACCCTGACACAAAACGCAGCCACATCTCGCGTCCAGCGAGCGAACAAGCCAATGGCGAAATAAAGAGCTTTGAGGCGTATGGATTGTACTCGGCATGGTGCGCGTCCTTGAACCCCAGGACGTTGCGTGCGTATTCGAGAACGATATGCTGGAATCCGCCACAAGTGCCAAAACACGGGATATTGTGTTCCCTCGCGTAACGAATCGCCCAGAGCGTGTTCTCCATGTTCTTGTATGGGCTTCCCGGCACAACCCAGAGGCCGGCGTACTGCTCAAACAGGTTTGGCTCGACCGCTGCCGTTGAAATCCAGTCCGCTGAGATATCCGCCTGCAGAAATGTTCGAGAATGCTCTATCGCGGCTTCAGTTGAAGCGTGAGGTGGATATGTTGGAGTGTATTCGCCAAGCAGAGCCACGCATTTACGCATGCTGTTCAATTCCGCTACACGGCCTCACGCACCGCGAACCGGCGCGCGGCTGGTGGCGCGTCCGTGTTGAGCGCAGTGTTAGGCCGCTCTCTTGGCATTGGCTTGATGGAATAGCTTGGCCAGCACTCCCGCAGCGACAGGAAAGAGAACAGCATAGCCAATGATACCAATAGTTCGAACCTGCATGTTTTCGATAGGCACACCGACAACCCCCACGAACGCAAGCATGGCACTCGTGAACATGAGGGCACGAGCCACGCGCGCGGACCCAGCACCAGACATGGCGATAGCGAGGAACAGCGCTCCCAGGGCAAAGAAGATGTCCCAGGCGAGAATATCCAACGCATATGCGACAGACGGCCAAGAGAAGGAGAAGACCAAGGGAGCCCACGACTCCCTTGCGAATGTGGGGTGTGTGCTCAGGGTCAGGGTGGCAAAGTGAACGACGCACGTAACGGTGGCGGACATGCTGATGAAAACCACCCCGGCCAAGGCGAATGCCTTACGGTCCGGCACCGCCCAAGCATGAAGCGCAATAGACAGAACCACAAGAGCTGGAGCGATACCAAGAATCAGCAACTCCATCAGAAAGAACCATGGTTGCTGGATCTGGTGAACCGGCGATGGGAGCGTAAGGAGACCAACCGCTAGGACGCAGACGTAGGCGAGGCAAAGGACCGCAACGGCTGCGCCAGAGACGATGCCGAGGCGCCGCAGGGTAAAAGGTACAGCATCGTGCATGTCAGCTGCCGACGGGCGCGTTTGTGCGGCCTCACGCACAGCTAACCGGCACGTCCGAGTTGAGCGTGAAGTGAGAGCTCGCACATGATGCTCCGTATAGGCATCGAGAAGCCGCGGATCATTCGCTGGTACTGCGTGTGATGTTTTCGCGCCTCACTCTTGAAGAACTCGACGCTTCTCTTGCTCAACGCGATGGTGACCTTGACGCCTTCGTCTCGAAAGATGAGTTCCTCTGGGCGAGGAAGGACGTCAGGAACGACCCTGAGGTCTCCGAGAGGTTCGTCGGTATACTTGATTTTCTCGCTCATAGACTCTCCTGCCTTTCCGCCAATAGCCGGCGCCGAAAATCCGAATGACATCATGGCGAAACGTAAATCGAACAGTCAGGACTCCGCCATCGATCCAGCCGAAACAGTAATGTCGCGTCTCACTTGAGCTATGAGACAGATCTCCCGCGATCACGCGGCGGGGATCAGCCGTTGACTTCACGCAATCTCTGAGACCCCTCGGAGAGGTTTATTCGGTTGATGTTCGCTTCAGCCGATACCCGGAATAGCGATACCCCTCTTCTCCTGCTTCCTGGAGGACGTCAAACGTTTCACCGCCGCCCAAGCCCAGGCCCATCACAATGGCTTCCGTGTCGGAGAGCGGTTCCAAGGCATGGATGAACTCAAACGGCGTGGGTTTGGTGAAGCGGCCGGTCAGCACCAGGAATCCATCCTGAATCGACAATCGCAGACGGTCGAGCAATGCCTCTTCTTCACCGAGGTCGATAATCTCATAGCTGCCCACTCGATGGTGCCACGCGGAGGGGATGGGCACCGGATGGATGCGCTCTCCCACGACCATGCGCGACGTCTGATTCGTCCGACCGATCAACAGGTCGTGGCCGGCCATCATGGCATGCGAAAAGGTCATCTTTCCCAATTGCCCGAGATCAATCGGAAACAATCCCAACCGTCTGTTGAAACAGCCTGGTCAGTGCATCTGGAACACGCACGGGCCGGTGGGTCTTCATGTTGATGAAGAGGCCGTGCTGAGTCGCCTCTGCCGCGATCCGATTGTGCCCCACGATGACGAACGTAGCCGACAACTCCCAGCTCGTCCGGCCTAAACTCTTCAACCACGCGGTGCCCGACACAACATCAAACAGCCGAATCGGGCTCTTATACTGAATCTCGGTTCTCGCGATCATCGGAACCGTATCCTGCTGCATGAGAGCCGGCAGCGGCAGGTATTGACTCAACATGGCCAGCCGCAAATCCTCCAGCCACTTCACATGCACCAGATTGCTGAGCACGCCGCTGAAATCAATCTCGTAGGTTTTGGGTGTCAACGTCAGATGCGTCAGCAACGGCTGCCCATTCGCAGGGGATCCACTCATCGCGTCACCTCCCGAGGCCAAGACATCTCACGAACGACCATAGTCCGTAGTTCTCTCCCAATAGGAATGGTTACTCTCCTCGATGAACCAGGAACTAGCCACTCCATCGTACTGATCTCAAGTCGAGCGATCAAAGTCAAAGGGTCAACCGACATTCCAATGTATCGAGATTGAACATGCCGGCACCCAATGAGCCTCATCAAGGCCCGGTTCCTCGTTGACCCGGCGTGGTTCTCACAGTAGTCTGCGAGACGATTGGGAACTCTACTTTCTCAGCCGCGGATAACTCCGACAACCGTGACGCCCTCGCGCCTACGAGCCATGAACACATTTGCGCGAATCCCCACGGCCTGCGTGATCATCGTGCTATGGGCGACGTCGCTCTGAAGCTGCCGAACCAGGCGCAGGCGGATATCAAATATTTCCCCATCCCTGCTGTCAGTACCAGCAAGAACGACGGCCATGAGATCACCGTCAAAAGAGGCGCTGAGCCGCTATATTCGAAGGACCGGCTTGAAGTGAACAAGATGTTTGCGAGTGAATCCAAGCGGGCGATTCTGGTGATTCGTGGCGACCTGCAAGCCACCATCGGTGCAGATGTTCCATTTTATAAACAGAGCGCCTTGGGCGGACAGAACAATCTGCGCGGTTTCGGGGTCGATCCGTACATCGATCAGCAGCTGATTGCCTGTAGCCCGCGTGCTGGCACGTGGACGATTCCCGCCTGCTGGTGGAGCAGATTCGTTCCGCCGTGCCATCAGACGATTCTGTCGTTCTTTCCCAGGCCGCCCACCGCTTGAAGTCCAGCAGCGCCCAGCTCGGCGTCCTGGCCACCGCCGCCCACGGCAAAGAATTGGAGACACTTGGACGGCTTGCTCGGATCGACGAGGCCGCTCACGTTCTGTCGCAACTCATCGAAGCCCATCAGTTCGCCTGCATCGCGATCACCTCGGAACTGCAACAGCGCGCCGCCCGATCAACCAACCGTTCGACCGGCTCTCGCGACTTGCGAATGGACGTCGTCCGCGCTAGTCTGCACGCACCCATGTCTACCTATGCAATCGGCGATGTGCAAGGCTGCTTTGCCTCGCTCAGACACCTCACACAGACGATTGGATTCCATCCGGCGCAGGATCGTCTCTGGTTCGTAGGGGATCTCGTCAATCGCGGGCCGGATTCCCTCGCCGTTCTGCGTTATATTCGTGGGCTCGGACCGGCAGCGGTCACCGTACTCGGCAATCACGACCTGTTCCTGCTTGCCGTTGCGGCCGGCCTGGCGACCCTTCGGCGCGACGATACGCTGACCCAAGTCCTGGACGCCCCGGACTGCGACGAACTCACGACCTGGCTCAGACAGCAACCGTTGCTCTATCGGGAGGGGTCCTATGTCCTAGTCCATGCCGGACTTTTGCCGCACTGGACACTTGAGGAGGCCCAGCGATTGGCCATGGAGGCCGAAACGGCACTGCGGGGAGAACAGTTCAACGCCACGCTCCGCGCCCTCCACCCCAGCGGCCATTTGCAATGGTCGCCCGATCTGAAAGGCCCAGTGCGACTTGCCACCGTCACCAAGGTGTTGACCCGGCTACGAACCTGCTCCGACGACGGTATCATGGACTCAACCTTCTCCGGCCCGCCGAAACTCACCCCCCATGGATTTCACCCCTGGTTCGATGTCCCAAACCGACGAAGTGCGACCGCCACGATTGTGTTCGGGCATTGGGCGGCGATGGGTCTTCATCTCACACCGAACCTGCTCGGACTGGACAGCGGCTGCGTATACGGGCGACAGCTCACCGCGGTGCGACTGGAGGACCGGAAGGTCTTCCAAGTGCGTTGCGAGGAGACGCGTGGTGGCAAGTGAGCCGCCGGTCACGGTCGAGTGGCCCCGCTACAGTAGCACGGCGCTGCCTACCTACCGATTCCTCCCGGGCCTGACCCCGCATCCACGCCGCGATCTACTGGGGCATTCCTTCGCAGAGCCGGAGCCGCGCCCGTGCCCGCGCCCGTTTGAACACCACCAATGGTCGAACTCGGAGGACTATCTGTATGCGATCGATCTCTACAACTTTTTCTATTGGTGGGAAGCGCACGAAGTGTTCGAGGGTTTATGGCACGCGTGCGGACGCAAGACGACGGCGGGCAACTTCTTCCAAGCCCTCATTCAGTTCGCCGCCGCCCATCTCAAACGCGCGCTCGGCAATGAAATAGCCGCGCACAATCTTGCCCGTAGCGGGCTTCTGCGCCTGCAGAACAGTCCCGTTCACTATATGGGGCTTGATACCGTCACAGTCGCCGATGACGCCACATTGTGGATGGGGAACAACAGCCGGCCAAGCGTGCGTATTCGATTGGGAAGCTGTGGCGAGGGGTTATCGGTGAGCAAGGCCCCGTGAGCATCCATGGTTCCTACTCGGGACGGCAGCCGGCTAGTGATAACTTTCAGAATCGGATGGGAAGGTGCCCTGCTCAACCTCATCCTTGTATCGGCGGAGAGCCTGCAGAGCATCGACCTTGAGATGCGCGTAGGGTTTTACGAACTTCGGCACAAACTCATCGAAGAGGCCCAGCAGGTCATACAGCACCAGCACCTGACCGTCACAATGCGGGCCGGCCCCGATGCCGATCGTCGGAATCGAGAGCGCCTCCGTCACGGTCTTCGCCACCCCCGCGGGAATCGCTTCCAGCACGATCCCCACAGCCCCGGCGGCTTCCAACGCCTGGGCGTCTTCGAGCAATTGCTGCGCCCGGTCCTTGCCCTTCCCCTGCACCTTATACCCACCGTATTGATGGACAGATTGCGGCGTCATACCGAGATGCCCCATCACAGGGATGCCGACCTTCACAATCGCCGAGACACGGTCCGCAACCGCAGCCCCTCCTTCCAGCTTCACGGCATGGGCTCCGGCCTGAATGAACCGACCGGCGTTTCGAAGCGCATCTTCCTGGCTGACCTGGTAGGACAGGAACGGCATATCGCCGATGACCACAGACCGCTGAACCGCTCCGGCCACCAGCTTGGTATGGTACAGCATCTCCTCCATCGTGACTGAGAGGGTATTCGATTTACCCTGTACCACCACGCCCAGCGAATCGCCCACCAGAATCACGTCGATCCCCGCCTCTTCGACGATACGCGCAAACAGCGCATCGTACGCGGTGACGACCGTGATCTTCCGCCTGTCACGCTTGCACTTCTGCAAGTCCGGGACGGTCATCACCCGAGCTCTGCTTTCGTGAGAATTTCCGGCAGCCGTTCCGTCGACTTGATCGCCATGATGTGCACGCCGTCGCAGTAGGGACGCACGGCCTTGATGGTGCGGACGGCAATCTCCACGCCTGCATCGAGTGCCCGCTTGTCCCCCGCAGCGCGCATTTCGTCGATCATACCCTGCGGCACACAGACGCCGGGAATGTTGGCGTTCATGAATTCCGCCATCTTCGCGCTGCGCAGCAACAGGATTCCGGCGAGCACCTTCACCTTGAACGGACGCACTGCCTGCATGAAAGTCTTGAACTGCTCAGGCTGATAAATCGCCTGGGTCTGAAAGAACTCCGCGCCCGCCCGCACCTTGACCTCGAACTTCACCAACATCGGGCCGAGCGGATCGGCTTCAGGAGTCACGGCGCCGCCGATCGTAAAGGCGGTGGACCCGTCGAGCTTATTCCCCGCATAGTCCTTCCCGTTATTCAAGCCCGTCACCAACTGCATGACTTGAACAGAATCCAGGTCGTACACCGGCTTCGCTTCTTTATGGTCGCCTACGGTGGGATAGTCCCCGGTCAGACAGAGGATATTCCGGATGCCTAGAATGTGCGCACCCATGAGATCGGATTGCATCGCGATACGATTGCGATCCCGACAGGTCAGCTGCATCACCGGGTCATGCCCCAACTCATACAACACGCGGCAGACCGGCAACGACCCGGCCCGCACGATCGCCGCCGTATTGTCGGTGACGTTCACCCCATGCACACGGCCGACGAGCGCCTTGGCACTCTCAACCACATGGGTCAGGTTCGTGCCCTTCGGCGGATTATATTCCACCGTCACGGCAAATTGTCCCTGGGCCAATACGTCTTTGAGTCGCCGCGGCTCCCGGCTCATGTAAATCTCCTATCCATTTCCGTCCTTTCCAGGACTATCCCCGTCTCACAGCAGATAGGCCGCGGACTCCTTCGTGCGCGCGTCCAACGAGGGCCTTCTAAGGCCGCGCGTTGCGCGAGCATAGGAGTCTGCGGCCTGGCTGCTGCTATTTCATCCCTGCCATTCTCTTAGCAGATTCAACCGTATTGTCGAGCAACATCGCAATCGTCATCGGCCCGACTCCGCCGGGAACCGGGCTGATCCACCCGGCCTTTTGGCTGACCGACTCGAAATCCACATCCCCCACCACCTTCCCATCCGGCAAGCGGTTGGTGCCTACATCGATCACGACCGCGCCTTCGCGCACCATATCGGCTGTCACGAATTTGGCTTTTCCGATCGCGACCAGCAGCAATTCCGCCTCCCGACAAACGTCCGGCAGGTCTTTGGTCTTCGAATGGCAGATCGTGACGGTAGCATTGCGATGAAGTAGCATGAGCGCGAGTGGCTTGCCGACAATGTTGCTGCGGCCGAGCACCACCGCCCGTTTGCCCTCGATCGAGACCCCGGTCGATTCGATCATCTTAATGACCCCCTTCGGCGTGCAGGCCTCAAAAATGGGGCTCCCCTCGACGAGCCGACCGAAGTTGTATGGGTGGAACCCGTCGGCATCCTTCTGAGCGGACACCGCGTCGAGCACGACCTTGCTGTCGATATGTTTGGGCAACGGCAGTTGCACCAGAATGCCGTGAATTTTCGGATCGGCATTCTTTTGGGCGATCAAGGCCAACAAGTCGGCCTGAGTGGTGCTGGCAGGCAACTTCGAATCGTCGATGTAGATCCCCGCTGCGTCGCAGGCCTTCTGTTTGCTTTTGACATAGAGATGCGAGGCGGGATCGTCACCCACCAAGATCGTGGCCAAACCCGGTTTCATCCCTGTTTTGGCCAGTACCGCCGCGGATTCTTTCGCGAGTCCTTCACGAACCTGTTGCGCCAACGCCTTCCCATCGATAATTCGAGCTGCCACGATATCCTCCCTGGCCTGAATAGAAACAAAAAGTGTCGGCACCATAGCAGGCAATTTTTCAACAAGTCAACGCTGGAGGCACCGGTGAGGCCTTCGACAGATCCCCTTGCTGAACGCAATCTCCGGAAGAATCTCCGCTGCCTCACGCGCTCCACCCTCCGGCCCTTCGCCATGGGTGATTCTGCGGCTTCCTTGACAGTCTCTGAGGCCCTTGGCTACGATGCATCTACAGAATCCTCTGTGCGACACCTTCGTTGATGATTTCCACGACCATCCGCCACAGCTCTTTCAACCGGCCACTGCGCCGCCGCGGTCTTGGACTGGCTCTCGCGCTGGCCATTGGAATCCTGTTCCATAGCCCATGGGCCCGGGCTCTTCAAGTGAGCGGACTGGAATCCCCGCACAGTTTTCTGGCCGACCCGGTGACGAGGTCCTATTTCATTTCCAACATCAACGGGGAAGCCGATGCCCGGGATAACAATGGATTCATTACCAAGCTGAGCGACGACGGCCGGATTACCGCCTTCAAGTTCATTGAGGGCGGCCGCGGAGACGTCACGCTCCATGCACCCAAGGGCATGGTGGCGGTCGATGACGTCCTCTACGTCACCGACTTGGATACCCTGCGCGCCTTCGACAAGACGACGGGGAAACCCCTCGCCACTCTGGCTCTCCCACGCCCCGCAGCCGGCACCGCTGCCCAGTCCCTCGTGGATGTGGCCTCCGACGGCCAAGGCCATCTCTACCTGGCCGACCAGGGCGGCAACGCGATCTACCGCGTGGATCTCGCACCGACATTGACGTTGTCGTTGTATGTATCCGGTGCGCACCTGGCCGGTCCCTCCGGAGTCGCCGTGCATCCCAAGACCGGACATGTGGTGGTGGTGAGTTATGACTCCGGAAAGATTTTTGACATCACCCCGGAGGGCACGCTCACAGAACTGGCTTCGAACGGATTTTTCACCGCCCGATTCCAGAATCTCAGCGGCGTGGATTTCGACCGGTGGGGAAGCATGTACGTCTCGGATGGGGCGAAGGGCAAGATCTGGCGCATGCTCCCGAACGGGAAGTTTCAGGTGATCGCGGAATACCTGCCGGGTCCATCCGATGTGGGCATCGACCGGGTGAACCACCTGATTCTCGTCCCCTACCAGGACTCGAACGCCGCCGAGGTCAACGGCCTCGAATCGCCGACCGCTTCATCAGGCGACCGGGCCAAACGCACACTCGCAGACTATGGATTCGTCGAACCCAAGAAATCCGACAAGGAAGGATCTCCTCGCAAATGAGCCGATGTGTCTACTGCAAGCAACGCAAGGGCAAACGTTCCTGTCCCGCCCTCACCGGGTTGATCTGCAGCCAATGCTGCGGGGAACATCGACTGACGAGAATCTCCTGTCCTCCTGACTGCGACTATCTCGACACCGGAAGCGACTACCAGCAGAAGCGACTCGGCGAACAGTTTGCCCCGGTCCGGCGGGAGCTCTACCGGCAACTGAGTGTGGCGGGAGGCGAAAAGGCGGCCGCGCTGTTCAACCTCATCGAGGTCGTCACCTTCGGCTATTTCCACGACCGGCGAGACGGCCAGGATGCCGAAGTCTTTGCCGCCATCCAAGCCCTTCGTCGGACCTTGAGTCCCCTTCATGTGCCGTCGGCCCCGATGCCGGTGTTTGCGGAACGACTCAAAAAGGAATACGACACGTTCGTCAAACAACAGCCTCAACAGGTGAGTGACGCCGGATCAGCCCCGGAAATTCTCGATCGTGCGGTCGCGATCCTCACAGAATTTTCAGGCCAGGACTTTCAATCACGCCGCTTCCTGAACGGCATGATCGGCTACGTCAAAACCTTCCACCCCGAGATTGCAGAGCATCTGACCAAACAGCACGAAGCCGGCCGGATCGTGCTCCCGGGCCAACTGACCCCGCCTCCCCAGGAGCCGACCCATGTTCACGGCCCAGAGTGCCATCACCACCACCACTAAACCCGCGTCCCGTCGGGCCGGCATCCGTCACTGCCCCGTCATACCCGTAACCATCCACTCCTGTTAATTCCTGTACCTCCCTACGCTCATTTTTTCTTTAGTTTCGGCTGATTTGTACCGATACAGGCGTGCCAAGACCTACGACTGCGCGAAAGAGCGCGGCCAGGCGAATCGCCACAACTAACTGAAACGAATGGGCTCTTTCGTGATGGATCTTCTGGCAAGTCTGCCGAAGGGAAACCGATACGGGCATCGGCATTCCGCTGCAGGCTCAGGAAAAGATTTTCGACGCCTTCTCGCAGGCGGACGGATCGATGACGAGAAAATACGGCGGCACCGGACTCGGGCTCGCCATCGTGAAGCAACTGGTCGGCATGATGGGCGGACAACTCGGCCTCCGCAGTACGCCCGGACGAGGTACGACCTTTTAGTTCACGATCTTCGTAGACAGGAACACCTCACCCGATGCGGAGTCGCAGCAACACAGGTCCGATGAGACTCCCCTCACGATGACCACACGACAGCAACCAGGCAACTAGAAGGAGCGCCCTCGCATGCATGTCGCCACCGCCTCCATCAAAACCGGCAGTGCCTTCTCTCCTGCGTCGCTCTCCACACTGGATTCTGAGGAGACCCTCGTCCTCCTCTTCGGAGCCCCGGACTTGATCGATGCTCCGCATCGCATCCGCGAGGTCGTCGACGCCTGTCCCCGGAGTCACGTGATGGGCTGTTCGACGGCAGGCGAAATTCACGGATGCGAAATTTCCGATGACAGCATGGCCGTTGCCGTCCTGCGCTTCGACAACACCCCGATCCGCACCGCACAAGCGGCAGTGCAGTCCCCGAAAGATTCCTACGCCGCCGGACGCGCGATCGCGGATCACCTCAAACAGCCATCGCTACGGGGAGTGTTGGTGCTGTCCGACGGTCTGAATGTCAACGGCAGCGAACTCGTCAAAGCACTCAATGATACGCTGGGAGGCACCGTCGTCGTCACCGGCGGACTGGCGGGCGATGGAACTCACTTCAAACGGACCTGGGTATTGAAAGACCGCATGCCTCAGAGTGGCTACGTGACCGCCGTCGGATTCTATGGGGACCATATCCGGCTTGGACATGGCTCGAAGGGGGGCTGGGATAAATTCGGCCCGGAACGTCAGGTCACCAAATCGATCGGCAACGTGCTCTATGAGCTGGACGGCCGCCCCGCACTGGGACTCTACAAAGAATATCTGGGGGATCGCGCCGCAGGCCTGCCCGCCACCGGGCTCCTATTCCCGCTTGCAATCAGAGCCTCGCAGGCAGAGGGAAAAGTCCTGGTCCGCACCATCCTGGCCGTGGACGAAGCCACCCAATCCATGACCTTTGCCGGCGATATTCCGGAAGGGGTCTTCGCGCAATTGATGCGCGCGAATTTCGACCGCCTGATTCAAGGCGCATCCGAAGCGGCCGCACTCACGGCCAATAATCACAACGGTTCGCACTCGACTTCGCCGACTCTCTCCATCGCGATCAGTTGCGTCGGTCGACGCTTGGTGCTGGGCGAACGGACAGAAGAAGAAATCGAAGCCACCCTGAATATTTTACCCAAAGACAGCCGGCAGGTCGGCTTCTACTCGTATGGTGAAATCTCCCCGTACACCAGCGGCACCTGCGACCTTCACAATCAGACCATGACGCTCACGACCATTACCGAACACTGACGTCCATGCATCCGCTGCTGAAAAGACAACTGAACCGCATCGGGCTGGAGGAGGCCACCGCGCCCCTATCGGTCGACAGCTGGCAACAGCTCCTCGAACGGGTGAGCCAGAGCTATCTGGAGTCCGATCAGGGGCGCGAACTCCTGGAGCGCTCCATCGCCCTATCCTCGCATGAAATGCAGGAGTTGAACGAGCAACTCCGCCGCACGTCGGAAAGCCAACTTGCCGGGGAACGGGACAAGTTGCAGACGGTCCTCCGCTCCATCGGCGACGGGCTCTGCGTAGTCGATGGACAGTGGAACATCGTGCTGCTGAATCCCGAGGGCGAACGTCTGTGGGGTCTGACCGAAAAAGAGGTCGTCGGTCGCCGGCTTCACGAGATGATTTCCTTGTCCTACGGCACGAAGCTTACGGAACCGATCTTCACCCAGATGCTGCTGGACGATACCGCGCAGGGAGGCTCGTTCCGGACCGATGACGGGTTGCTGACCTCGATCACCGGGCGCTCGTTTCCTGTGTCGTGTGTCCTGGCACCCATCCTCCAGGAGAGCCACACGGCCGGAGCCGTTCTCGTGTTTCGCGACATTACGGACCGCAAACAGACGGAGGACATCCGTCGTCGCACGGAAAGTTTGCTGCGGCGACAACAGACCACCCTCCTTGAGCTGACACGCAACAGCGTCATCCAAAGCGGCCTCCTGGAACCGGCTTTGCAGGAAATTACCCGCGCGACGGCAGTGACCCTCGGAGTGAGCCGAACCAGCATCTGGATCTTGAGTGAAGACCACGGCTCAATCCGATGCAAAGATCTCTACGAGTCTTCCCCGAACACCCATTCATCGGGGGGTGAACTCCAGGCAGCCAGTTTTCCGGGATACTTCCGCGAACTGCTCTCCGAACGTGTAATCGACGCCTTCGATGCGAGAAGCGACCCTCGGACCTGCGAGTTCACCTCCAGCTATCTCGAACCCCTCGGGGTCACGTCCATGCTGGATATCCCCATTCGTTTCAAAGGCAAACTCGTCGGGGTGCTCTGCATCGAACAGATCGGCCTCCCTCGCCACTGGATGCTGGAGGAACAGCAGTTCGGCCATGCGATCGCGTCTCTGGTATCGCTAGCCCTCGAAGCCGTCGAACGTCTCCACGCGGAAGGAGAGCTGCGCAAGAGCGAAGGCCGGACCAGATTGATCATCGATACCGCACTGAGCGCGGTGATTGGGATGGACGAGCGAGGCCTTATCATCGGCTGGAATTCGCAGGCCGAGCAGATCTTTGGCTGGACCCGCCAGGAAGCCCTCGGCCGTGCGATGACAGACACCATCATTCCGCATGCGCACCGCGAGGCGCACCAACGCGGGCTTGAGCGGTTCCTCAAGACCGGTGACGGCCCGGTCTTGAACAAACGGATCGAAATCACGGCGCTGCGACGCGACGGCAGAGAATTTCCGATCGAGCTGGCCATCACCCCGCTCCGTATCGAGAATGCCTATACCTTCACCGCCTTCGTGGTGGATATTTCAGAACGAAAAGAGGCGGAAGAGGCTTTGCGCACGAGCGAAGCACGGCTGACGATGACCGTGCAGGGCTCGCACATCGGGATCTGGGACTGGAACCTCACCTCAGGCGCAGTCTATTTCTCTCCACAATGGAAGAACCAACTCGGCTACGACGACACCACGCTCTCGAATAACTTCGACGAATGGCGGACGCGGATCCATCCTGAAGACCAGCCGTTCGTTCAGGAAGTCGTCCAAACCTGTCTGGACGGCCAACGATCCCAGTTCGAACTTGAACATCGCCTTCGACATCGAGACGGCTCCTATCGATGGATCCTGTCCCGCGGCAGTCTGATTCGAGATATCTATGGCGTGACCGCGCGCATGGTCGGCATCCACATCGATACCACCGACCGGAAGCAGACCGAGCAGGAACTCCGTGCCGCGAAGGAAGCCGCAGAAGCCGCCAGCAAAGCGAAGAGCGAGTTTCTGGCCAATATGAGTCACGAAATCCGCACTCCCATGAACGGAGTATTGGGCACAACCGAACTGCTGCTCAACAGTGCGCTGACGGACAAACAGCGACATCTCGCGTCGACCGTGCATCGTTCCGGAAGAACGCTGCTGGCCATCATCAACGACATTCTGGACTATTCAAAAATCGAAGCCGGGAAACTCGATTTGGAATGCGTCGACTTCGACCTGCTCCCGGTGCTCGAAGAATCGCTCGAGCTGTTCGGCGAAGCGGCCCGTCGGAAACAGCTTCGTCTTTCTCAACACATCGACGACGCGGTCCCGCGCTACCTCAAGGGCGACCCGGTCCGGTTCCGCCAGATCCTCATGAATCTGCTGAGCAACGCGATCAAGTTTACCGAAACAGGGGGCGTCTCCTTGAGCGCCGAGTATGTGGAAGGAACCACCACCCAGGCCCTGTTGCGCTTCGCCGTGACCGACACCGGCATCGGCATTTCCCCGGCGGCCAAGTCACGCATCTTCGACGCATTCTCTCAGGCGGACGGGTCGACCACCAGACGATACGGCGGGACCGGTCTCGGCCTTTCCATTGCCAAGCAGTTGGTTGGACTCATGGGTGGTACCATCACCGTGGACAGCACACCGGGAAGCGGCTCCACCTTCGCGTTTACGACGCGGTTCGATCTGCAACCCCTAGGGTCGGGCCTCTCAACGAAGCTCGCACCGTATGTGCAATGGGCAGAGCCCCTTGTCTCGTCCGGACAGACGGGCGACACCCCACGCCCCCACGTACCTGAAGCGGGCGCAGCAGCGCCGAGCCCCAAACAGAGCGGGCGAATTCTGCTGGCCGAAGACAGTCCCGTGAATCGCGAAGTGGCCGTCGGCATGTTGGAGCAACTGGGCTATGAAGTCGAGGTGGCGGAAAACGGCCGGCAGGCCCTCGCGGCCGCCGAGCGCGACCGTTTCGACATCGTGCTGATGGACTGTCAGATGCCTGAAATGGACGGGCTCACGGCCACCGGAGAAATTCGCCGTCGAGAAACAGCCTCCGGTCGGCGTCGGCTGCCCATCATTGCCTTGACGGCGCATGCCATGCAGGGAGACCGTGAACAATGCCTCACCGCCGGCATGGACGATTATCTGAGCAAACCCTTCACCCAGATGCAGTTGCAGGGAATCGTCCGCAAATGGCTGAGTCAGCATGAGCCTCCCGCGCAGGCCGCACAGCTGAACGCGGCAGCTCCTGGAACTCAATCCGTGCCACACCGAACCACGATTGAACCGGCAGCGGACACCCCATCTACAGCGCCCGGCATGGACCTCAAGGCCCTGGAGGGCATCCGTGCGTTGCAACGTCCCAACCGGCCGAACGTGCTGACCTCCGTGCTTCGCAAGTATCTCGACAATTCGCGAGAAAGCGTGGATGCACTGCGTGACGCCATCCGCGCCAACGACCCGATGGCCCTGGAAGCAATCGCGCATCGCCTCAAATCAAGCAGCGCACAACTCGGCGCCATTGCTGTGGCTGCCAGCTGCAAAGCGCTCGAAGCCATGGGGAACCGAAAACATCTCGTCGATGCCGACCAGATGTTTGCTCAATTGCAATCCGACTATCTTGCAGCCTGTACCGTCTTTCGAAATGAGATCGCCAAGGAGAAACAGACATGAACCCGCTGATACCAGGACGAGCACCCTATGCGCTGATTACGGACGACGATATCATCATCCGTATGTTCGCTCGAGAGGCACTGGAGCAAGCCGGGTGGGTGGTCGAGGAGGCTCAAAACGGAATTGAGGCCTGCGAACTTTTTCAGAAGTGTCCGCCGGACGTGGTGCTGCTCGACGTCATGATGCCCGGGATGGATGGGTTCGCCACCTGCGCAGCATTACGCCGGCTGCCGGGCGGCGAACATACCCCCATTCTTATCATGACCGGACTGGACGACTTTGAGTCGATTACAAAGGCCTACGATGCCGGCGCGACCGATTTTATCCTCAAACCGCTGAATGCGATGCTGCTGACCCACAGGATTCGTTATATGGTGCGCGCCGACCAGGTGCTCCAGGAACTCCGGGAGAGTCAGGCTACGCTCACGCAAGCCCGCGATGCCGCGATTGAGGGCGCCCGACTCAAATCCGAATTCCTCGCCACCATGAGTCACGAAATCCGTACCCCCATGAACGGCGTCCTGGGCATGACAGATTGGTTGCTGGACACGCCCCTCACCGCCGAACAGCTTGACTGCGCCCAGACGATCCGCTCATCGGGCGATGCCTTGATGGTCATCATCAACGACATTCTGGACTTCTCCAAAATCGAATCCGGGAAACTGTCCCTTGAACTGCTGGACTTCGACTTGCCCACATTTCTCGACCGTGTTCTGGCACTCTTTGGAGAACGAGCACAACGGAAGGGTTTGTTGCTGACTTCGCGGATCGCCGAGGACGTGCCAAGCGGCTTGTGTGGTGACCCGGCGAGACTGCAACAGATCCTCAGCAATTTGCTCGCGAACGCCATCAAGTTCAGTGAGCACGGATCCGTCTCCGTCCTGGTGGAACTCGATCAGCGACCAGCCGAACAAGGCCTTGAGTTTCCTGCGACTAGGTATGGCGACCTGTCGGCGCAGCAGGAGCGGGTGACGCATATCCGATTTTCCGTCTCGGACAATGGAATCGGAATTGAACCCAGCGCCTTTTCAAAATTATTCCAGCCGTTTGTGCAGGCTGACGGGTCCACCACCAGGAAATATGGCGGAACCGGGTTGGGACTGGCCATCTGCAAACAGCTTGTTGAATTGATGGGTGGGCATATCGGAGCGGAAAGCGAACCAGGGTCCGGTTCCGTCTTTCGATTCACCGTACCGCTTCAGCAACAATTGCCGAACAGCCTCTCCACTCGACAGGCGGCCTGAGCACCAAGGCTCAAGGCTCCCATAGCACCCTCACTTCCCCTCAGCCTATCAGCGCGCCAATCATGCATCGCCACGCAGGAGTGTATCTATTAAGATACTCGATGCGTGAATTCTATGATACAGTCGCGCGAAGTATGCCCGCTTATAATTGCTATCAGATTGAAATACTTAGCGAAAGTGTATGGCTTAAACTTTGCTTTACTTCGTCCTGCACACATAGTATACAAAGCGGTCGAAAAGATCTTCTTGGTGGCCTTCTTCAGCATGCGTATGGCAGCTCTTACTTTTCTCGCTTAGTAGGAAAAACCCTACACCCAAGGATCACACCAGTGCATTGCCTGACATTCGACATCGAAGAACATTTTCAAGTTTCCCGTTTCGATTCGCCAATTCGTCGACGGCACTGGGGATCATTTGAAAGTCGAGTCACTCCAAACACCTGCAAGGTGCTGGATCTCCTCGCCCGCTACCAGACCAGGGCAACCTTCTTCGTCTTGGGATGGGTTGCGGAGCGTCATCCCGGGCTCATTAAGCAGATCGCCGAATGCGGCCATGAAATTGCCTCACATGGGTACGGCCATGAGCTGGTCACAGCCCAGACGCCTGAATTGTTTCGCGCGGATGTGAGAAAAGCCAAACAGATTCTCGAGGACCTCACCGGCTCACCGGTGCAAGGCTATCGCGCACCGGGCTTCACCATTACACGTGAAACGCTGTGGGCCTTGCCGATTCTGGCAGAGGAAGGTCATACCTACGACTCCAGCATCGTCCCGATCCGGCACGACCATTGCGGCCTACCGGGGTCCGATCCCTGGCACCATCTGAGACAGACCTCTTCCGGCCCCATTTGGGAAGTCCCCCCATCCACGGTCAACCTCGGCGGAGTGCGGCTTCCCATTGCCGGTGGCAGCTACTTCCGGCTTCTCCCCTTTCCAGCCATCTGCGGGCTGTTGCGACAAATTGAACGTAAGAGTCGGCCCCTCGTCATGTATTTCCATCCGTGGGAACTCGATCCTCTGCAGCCGCACATGGAAGGACCGATGCTCTCGCAATTCCTCCACTATCTCAACCTCGACAAGATGGAGTTCCGGATCTCTACCTTGATGAATACATTCCGATTCGGCCCCATCGCCGAACAGATCGACCTTTCGCCGATCATGCCTCTCGATCCGGCTATCTTCCCGACTCTTCCTCCTGCCGAAATCGCGCAAGACGTAGCCTAGCCACGTCGATACTTCCCACGCAGGCATTGACCGGACCACCGGCAGTGCGCCATTGCTCACGCTGCGTCAAAGTAGTGATTGCAGTGCGTATCCGGTTTCAGTACGGTAGGGGGCGCCTTAACGAATCCAGCACAAAACTCTCACGGAGACTGACCATGCATCACGGGAGTAGGAACCGGCGACAGCAGTCGCCCAACACAACGGGCCTGGCATGGGCACTAGCCTGCATGATTTGTTTACCCGCAGCGGCCGCCGGACAGAGCCTGGATGACACTGTACAGTTCATCAGCGACATGGCCAATACACACGGCTTTGTCAGGAGCCTGAGTTGCAGAAATCCGAAGGCGGGAAAACCGACGAAAATTACCGAGATCTACAGTGTCATTCCAACCGGAACCAAACTCGGCACGGTCGAACTCAATCACGGACATGATGAGGTCAATACCGGCTTCACGCACTTCGATCTGCACGATATCGACACGATCGAGTATCAGGGCCAAGACACGAAAGAGAACAACCTGGTCCTGTATGGCGTCCGCATCACGTGCAAAAGCAGCGGCCCCTGCATCATGAAGACCAGTTTCTGTACCGGAGCCGTCACCGAACTCGAAGCGCAGTTCCCTGAAGATACCTTGCTGTTTCGCTCCGCCTCTCATGCCGAGCGAATGACCAAGGCGCTCGCTCACTTCTTAGGGTTGGTCCGCGCCCAACAGCAGAACCAACCCTTCTGACCGATATCGGTCTGCTCCGGGCCGACACTCGTGAAGAGATCGGCCCGGACACACCGCTGTCTCACCTACTCAATAATCGTCACAGTCATTTCAACCCGATCGATCGGGTTATCGCATGGCCCCTTGTCCGCAGGACTCGGTGCGCCGGTCTGGCACATGACTCGCGGCAACGCCACGATCTTGTCCGCCACCCCGATGCCTTTGACGACCTCGCCGAAGATCGTATATTTGCGATCTAAGAACCGGGACTCCTCGACGACGACAAAAAACTGGGATCCTGCGCTGTCCGGATCCTGCGCCCGCGCCATAGACACCACGCCGCGCTTGTGAGGCAGGTCGCTGAACTCGGCTTTCACATTGTGCCCTGGCCCACCCTGGCCATACGCATCCTTCTTCAGCGAGTCCTTCGTATTGGGGTCACCGCCCTGGATCATGAATCCCGGAATCGCCCGATGGAAAATTGTGCCGTTGTAGAACCCCGACTTGGCTAACGTGATGAAATTCTCAACATGCTTCGGCGCGACTTCCGAAAGAAACTTGATTTCGATATCGCCGAACTTCGTCTTGATGACCGCCCGCGCGTGACTCGCACTCACAGCCTCACTTCCGGCTGGAGCAGCACTAGCGGCCTGGCCGATTCCCGCCATGCCGACTGCCATGAGCAGACCCACTACTCCCGCAATTCTAAACCGATTGCTCCATCGCTGCTGCGCCATCATCGTGCCTCCTTCTAGTCGGTCCGCGACCTCTTGCTCACGCCAACTGCGTCAACGCTTCCTTCGCCGCCATTTGCTCCGCTTCTTTCTTACTGCGACCGCGCCCGATCCCTCGCATGACTCCCTGAATGGTCAACTCGACCTCAAAGACTTTCTCATGATCGGGACCCGATTCCCGAACCGTCTCATACTGCGGCAAGCTTTCATACCGTTTCTGACAGACCTCCTGCAGCTGCGTTTTGTAATCCTCCATCCCCGGCCGAGCCTGCTCAGCACGCGTCGCCAACAATTCCTCCTCCAACACCTGCAAGGTGAACTTCCGGCTGGCCTCAAGCCCACCGTCCAGGTAAATGGCGGCAATCAACGCTTCAAGGGCGTCGGCCAACAGAGAATGCTTCTCACGCCCTTTCGAGAGTTCTTCGCCTTTCCCCAGTCGCAAGAGCCGACCCAGCTTCATGCGTCTGGCCGCCTTCGCGAGCGACGCCTCGCTGACCAGATGCGCTTTGAGCTTGGACAGCCCGCCCTCGTTGCTGCCTGGAAACTCGGCAGCGAGATACTCGCTCATGACAAGCGAGAGCACCGCGTCGCCAAGAAACTCCAGGCGTTCGTTCTGGGTTCGATCTCTGCTGCGCCGTTCGTTTGAGTAGGACTTGTGAGTCAGAGCTTCCTCCAGCAGACGAGGCTGATGGAAGCGGTAGCCGAGAAGGCGCTGGACCGCCTCAATTGACGTTGCCGGCGTCATACGACCTGACTCGCGCCCTGAAGTGGATTACTGATCACACCTGCGAAAGAGCAGGCAGGCGTTCACCCCGCCAAAGCCGAAGGAATTTGAAAGGACCACCTGAGTCTGGACGGGACGCGCCGTATTGGGCACGTAGTCAAGATCGCAGGCGGGATCGGGATGATCAAGGTTGATCGTGGGAGGCAAAATGCCATGATGCAGCGCCAAAATGCTAAACACCGCCTCAATACCGCCGGCCGCACCCAGGAGGTGCCCTGTCATGGATTTCGTGGAACTGACAGGAATCCGGTAGGCTTGCTCCCCAAACACGTGTTTGATGGCCTTGGTCTCGATGGCATCCGCCATGGTAGACGTACCGTGGGCGTTGATGTAGCCGACGTCCGTCTTGGCCACACCCGCATCCTTCAATGCCATTTCCATACAACGGACCGCCCCCTCCCCTTCTTCAGGCGGGGCGGTAATGTGGTACGCGTCACTGTTCATGGCGTACCCGATCACTTCGGCATAGATGCGGGCGCCACGCGCGCGGGCATGCTCAAGTTCTTCAAGCACCACCACGCCGGCCCCTTCGCCCAATACGAACCCGTCTCGATCCTTGTCGAACGGACGGCTGGCCTTCGCCGGGTCGTCATTCCTGAAAGAAAGGGCTTTCGCCGAGGCAAACCCTGCCACCCCGAGCGGCGTAATCGCCGCCTCAGCACCGCCGGCGATCATCACATCCGCATCGTCGCGCTGAATGAGCCGATAGGCATCGCCGATACAGTGATTACCGGTGGCACAGGCCGTCACGGCGCAGGAGTTCGGCCCTTTGGCGCCGACTCGAATCGCCACCTGCCCGGAGGCGAGGTTGATGATCGTCATCGGGATGAAAAACGGAGAGACCCGCCCGGGTCCCTTCTCCCTGAGTACGTCGTGGTAATGTTCGATCGACCCTAGCCCGCCGATACCGGACCCGATGTAGACCCCGACCCTCGTGGCTTCTTCAGGCGCCACCTTGAGCTTCGCGTCGTCCACCGCCAGCTGACTCGCCCCCACCGCATAGTGGATGAAGGTGTCCATCTTCTTGATTTCTTTTTTCTCGATGAACTGAGCTGGGTCGAAATCCTTCACCTCTCCGGCAATCTGCGCATCATAGCCGGTCGGATCGAATCGCGTGATTCGGCCGATCCCCGACTCTCCGGCGCACAGCGCTTTCCAGGTCTTCTCTACCCCGGTTCCAAGCGGCGTCACCAGTCCGAGACCGGTCACCACCACACGTCTGGCAGGTCGATCGTGCATCCCTACGGTTCCGTTATGCCTTCTCTTTAATATAATCCAGCGCTTTGCCGACGGTGAGGATCTTTTCGGCATCCTCATCGGGGATCTCGATCTCGAACTCTTCTTCCAGAGCCATCACCAATTCGACCGTGTCGAGCGAATCGGCGCCCAAATCCTCGACGAAATGGGCCTCGAGCGTCACTTCTTCTTCCTCGACCCCCAACTGCTCGGCAATAATTTTCTTCACCCGTTCATCTACTGTTGCCATGGACTTGCCCACCTCCTTCCCCATCTTACTTGACCTCCACATTCCTCACCGGGAGATTCCGGATCGAGGACACCAACCCGGACACCCGACCTGACTCACTTATACCATGAGCATGCCACCGTTCACGTGCAACACTTGCCCCGTGATATACGACGCTGCATCCGACACCAGAAACCGAACCGCCGCCGCAATGTCGGAGGGAAGCCCCAGGCGTCCCAGCGGAATCTGCTTCTGCAACGCGTCCTTGACCTCCGGCGACAGCCCCTGGGTCATCGCCGTATCGATAAAGCCCGGCGCCACCGCATTCACCGTCACCGCCCGGCTCGCATACTCGCGCGCGACCGTCTTGGTAAAACCGATCACCGCCGCTTTGGACGCCGCATAATTCGCCTGTCCCACATTCCCCATCGCCCCGACGATCGAGGCAATGTTGACGATCCGCCCGTACCGCTGTTTCGTCATCGGGAGCAGGACCGCTTTCGTGCAATGAAAGGTTCCATTCAAATTGACCTGCAAGACCAGGTTCCAATCTTCTTCTTTCATCCTCAGCAACAATCCGTCGCGAGTAATGCCGGCGTTGTTCACCAGAATATCAATCTTGCCCCACTCCTGCATCACTTGATCGGCCATGGCCTTGGCATCGTTCCAATCGGCCACGTTCACCTTCACGCTGAGCGCCCGCCGCCCCAGCTTCTGGATCGCCGCCACGGCATCCTGCGAGCGCGCCGGATCGAGGTCTGCAACCGCAATGTCTGCTCCGTCTTCAGCCAACGCTTCCGCAATGGCCCGTCCGATTCCCTGCGCCCCACCGGTGACAATTGCTACTTTTCCCTGTAATGACATCAGCCTGCTCCCCGCAATCTCAATTCGTCTTATGCCTGACTCTTCACGCCCAGCGTCGTGAGTGTCGCCTCCAGCGACTTCGGATCATTGACGTTCGCCGTGACGGCGCCCGGAAGAATCCGCTTCACCAACCCCGTCAGCACGGTTCCCGGCCCGATCTCGACGAAAGTCGTGACGCCCAGTTTGGCCATCGTCTGCACCGACTCTTCCCACCGCACCGATGACGGCAACTGCCGAACCAGGGAGGCCCGGATGTCTTCGGATCGTTGGAGGGCCGTTGCTTCGGCATTATTCACCAACGGCACGGTCAAATCACGCCAGGCCACTCCACCGAACTCTGCTGCGAGCCGGTCTGCCGCCTTCTGCATGAGCGGCGTATGGACCGGGACACTGACCGGGAGTGGAATCGCTTTCTTACATCCCTTGGATTTGGCAATCTCTATGGCCCGTTCGACAGCGGCCTTCTCTCCGGCGATCACGACTTGGCCGGGAGAATTAAAATTCGCGGCCGCCACCACGCCGACCGAAGCGGCCTCCTGGCAGACGGCCTTGACCACGTCGGCCGTAAGCCCCAATAACGCCGCGACGAGTCCGGTTCCAGGTGGAACCGCTTCCGACATGTAGCGCCCTCGCTTCTGCACGAGGGCCACTGCATCCCGAAACGACACCCCGCCGGCCGCATAGACCGCCGAATATTCACCGAGACTATGCCCTGCCACAGCCAGCGGCTTCAACCCGGCTGGCTCCAATGCCTTGAGCGCCGCCGCGCTACTCACCAGCAACGCCGGCTGGGTATTCTCCGTCAAATTCAACCGTTCAGCCGGACCTTCAAAACAGAGCTGCGCGACGTCATATCCAAGAATCGAGGAGGCCTCATCGTAGACCGCCTTGACCGCTGGAGACGCCTCATAAAAAGCGCGCCCCATTCCTACAGATTGCGACCCCTGTCCGGGGAACAAAAATCCAATTTGTGACGCCATCATAGCCGCGTAAGGTATCGTAGAAACCACGTTCAATGTCAACGGGAAAAAGCTGAACGAGCCCCGCGCGTCAGTAGCGACCGACCGACCCCGACCAGGCGTTTCCTGACTACCAGCGGACCAGTGCGGAGGCCCAGGTCAGTCCCGCCCCGAAGGCGCCGAACATCACCAACTGCCCCTCCTTGACCCGTCCATCCCGCACCGCTTCATCCAAGGCGATGGGAATCGACGCGGCAGAGGTGTTGCCGTATCGATCCATATTCAACACCACTTTTTCCAGCGGCAGATTCAGGCGGTCGGCAACCGCTTTAATGATCCGTAGATTTGCCTGATGGGGGATATAGACATCGAGTTCATCGACCGACAGGTGATGCGCCGCAAGTGTCTCCCGCGCCACTTCCTCAAGCGTCCGCACCGCCACCTTGAACGTTTCATTGCCCTTCATCTTAATGTACTGCGAGCGCTCGCTCACCATGGCCTCTGACGGGGGAATGCGCGTTCCACCACCGGGCACCACGATCAAATCAGAAAGGCTTCCATCCGAGTGCAAGTGAGTGGACAGGACCCCGCGTTCACCCTCCGATGCACTCACGACCGCCGCACCGGCGCCGTCCCCGAACAGAATACAGGTGTTGCGATCCGTCCAATCCGTGATCGTCGACATCACTTCCGACCCTACGACCAGAATATGCCGCATACCGGTTCGAATATAGGCATCGGCCACACCGAGCGCGTAGACGAATCCGCAGCAGGCGGCAGACACATCACAAGCCGCTGCGCGGGTTGCGCCCAACCGGTGCTGGAGCAGGCAGGCGGTGGAGGGTAAGGGCATGTCCCCCGTGCAGGTGGCCAGGAGGATCATGTCAAGTTCATCGGCGGAAATGCCTGCGGCCTTCAAGGCGCGTTCCGCGGCAATCAGGCCCAAGTCGGAACAGGCCTGCCCCTCGGCGGCAATGCGACGTTCACGAATGCCCGTGCGCTCGCGAATCCACTCATCGGACGTCGCGACCAGCTTCTCCAAATCGGCATTGGTCATCACCCGTTCCGGGGCATACGACCCGGTTCCGGTGATTCGCGCTCGTATCACGCCTGCTTCCCTTCCGGCCGTTCGTCCTGGTGCCGTCTCAGGCTTTCTTCAATGTCGCGCTGGATCAATTCGTCCAGTCGGGTCTCAGCTAAGCCCTTCGCGCGGCGAATCGCATTCTTGATCGCTTTGGCGGATGAACGGCCATGGCAGATCATAGTGGTCCCATTCACTCCGAGCAGAGGCGCCCCCCCGAACTCGGCATAATCGATCTTCCGTTTCAGATTCAGCAAGGGCTTCGCCATCAGCGGATAGGCTAATCGCCCAAGCCAAGAACCGGAGATTTCCTTCATCAACAATTTTTTGATGACGTCCGCGACCCCTTCGGAGATCTTGAGTGCCACATTGCCGATGAATCCGTCGCAGACCACCACATCGGCGCTGCCGCTGTACACTTCCCGCCCCTCGATGTTGCCGATGAAATTCAGCGGACTGGCCTTCAGCAGTTTAAAGGCTTCTTTGGTAACCTCGTTGCCCTTGCTGTCTTCCTCGCCGATGCTCAAGAGCCCTACGCGCGGATTCGGCTTGGCGTACACGTGCTTGGCGAACTCGTTCCCCATCAGGGCGAATTGCTCAAGATGCTGTGCCGTGCAATCGACATTCGCGCCGACATCGAGCATCACCGCGCTGCCCGTCAAGGTGGGTAGCATGGTGGCGATCGCCGGGCGTTCCACACCTTTGATCAATCCGAGCACAAAAAACGAGGCCACCATGCTCGCGCCGGTATTCCCCGGACTCACCACCGCATCGGCTTCACCGGATTTCACCAACTCCGTTGCCACCCAGATGGACGAGTCACGCTTCTTCCGTGCCACGGTCGCCGGCGACTCGTGCATCTCCACCACCTGCGGGGCATGGTGGATCGTGATCCGCGTATCGGTGCAATTGAGCTTTTGACATGCGGCGGCCAGCTCATCCTGCTTGCCGACCAGAATGATCCCGACATCCAGTTCCTGCGCGGCTTGCATCGCGCCTTCAATGACCGGGGCCGGTCCGTGGTCTCCGCCCATCGCATCGACGGCAATCTTCATGTGCGGTTAGCGGTCCACGGATAGAGATGTGAAGAATCGTGTAGAGACGCCTTGCCGGCTAGGACCTGAACGGCCTCACGCATGACATAGCGTCGGATCGTGATCACGGTGCGCAATTGTACCCGAATCACGTCTGGAAAATAAAACTCGACTAGCTTTCCTCGACGACGATGACGGCCTTCCCTTTGTAGGTCCCGCAATTCATGCACGTATAGTGCGGCAGCTTTAATTCGTGACATTGCGGGCACAGCGAAAACCCAGGGGGAACCAGCCTGGTCTTGGCCGTTCGCCGCATATCTCGCCGGGACCGTGAATGTTTGTGTTTTGGATTTGCCATGACGACTCCTTACAACGGGTACATGCCCGGTTAACAGACTATGCGTGTCCACCCTTGGATAGGGGCGACCGCAACACACGAAAGGGACTCGGCCCTTGCTCCGGCGGGCAGCCGCAGCGACGCTCATTGAGATTCTGGCCGCACTGCGGACAGAGACCACGGCAATCTTCCCGACATAACGGCTGCATCGGAGCAGCCAGGATCACCTGCTCGCGCACCATTGGCACCAGGGCGAGGTGCTCGCCCTGATACAGATAGACTTCGTCCGCCTCGTCCGCCTCGTCCGCCTCTTCAACAGGCTCAACCGGCTGGGGACCGCGTCTCGGCCCTCTCCGGCCCTGTTCCGCCGGAGCCGGCTTGGTCGCCAGGCCCGCCTGCGAAAGATACTCGGCATAGAGATTCACAAAGAGCGGATCGGAATATTCCGTGAGGCAGCGGACACACTGACGGATCGCCGTCCCTTCCAACGTGCCGGTCACCGTGATCGGACCGTCGTGTTGGACAAGTTCCAGTTGAATCGTAAGCGGTCCCTCAAACTTCTCTTCCGGCTCATCCAAGCCGAGTTCAGGCCCCGTGGCCGTGCACGACAAGGACAGTCCTTCTGGGTCGATATCGACAATCGCTGGCTTGAGCGTATCCATCAGCACCGTCATGACGGGAAGAGCCGCCCCCGAACTGAGCGGGAGACAGACTGCCCGACTACTTGATCCAAGACTCACCAAAACCTATCCCTCGCCCTATCGCTCTTCAGCGAAACTCACCAAGGCGATCTGGCGCGCCCGCTTTACCGCCACCGTCAACACACGCTGGTGCTGCAGGCAATTTCCAGAAATGCGGCGTGGGACGATTCGTCCGCGCTCAGTCAGAAAATTCCGCAACAGACCGACATCCTTGAAGTCAATCGGCGCCTTATCGACACAAAACCGGCACGGCTTGCGGCGCTGAAAAAACCGACCGCCTCCGCCCCCGCTATTCCCGCGATCTCCTCGTTCCATACTCGCCTCCGTCTGCTACGACTGTTCGTCTTCGAAAGAAGGTTCTTCGTGTAGGCCGCCGCTCTCGCCTCCCGCCTCGCCCCGCTTCGGCAGGAAGGTCACGCCTTGGGCCACGACTTCGTGTTTGCTGCGTTTCTGTCCGTCTTCGGTCTCCCAACGGCGCTGCTGGAGCCGGCCATCGATAATGACGCCGTTGCCCTTGCTGAGATACTGCCCGCAATGTTCCGCCTGTTTCCCGAACACCACGATGTCGATGAAACAGACTTCTTCCTTGAGTTCATCCCCCTGCTTAAACCGCCGGCTTGTCGCCAACCCGAAGCTGGCAACCGGCGTTCCGCTGGGCGTATAACGCAACTCGGGATTGCGGGTCAGGTTCCCGACCAGGATGACTTTATTGAACCCCGCCAACGGTGGCTCCTTGTGGTGCGACCACGGGGGCACCTCTCGGTGGAGCAGGCTCCTGCTCCAACTTCACGGTCAGAAACTTAATGATCGAATCTTCAAGTCGGTAGGCGCGTTCGAGTTCGGCGATGACCGTTCCCGGCCCCTTGAAGTAGAAATAGACGTAGGTACCCTTGCGCTCACGCTTGATCTCGTAGGCGAGCTTCTTTCGGCCCCAATTTTCAGCCCGCTCGAGCGAGGCGCCGTTCTTGGTCACGGTGCCCTTCATCTTTTCAATCAACGCAGTGGTTTCTTCGTCGCTTAAGGTCGGACGAATAATAAACAGGGACTCGTAGAGTTCCATGCAGAATCCTCCTGGGCATCGGCCCCCGTTCACAGACGGGAGCGAGGTGTAGGTACGCCGGACAAGCCGGGACGAGCTGGCGAAGGTAGCACAGCGTCAAAGAATGTGTCAAACAGGGGAGCAGCTTTTTCAGGACATCACGCCCGGCACGACACAAAGATCAGGGCCTCACAACTTCTTCCTGAACTGCGGAGGGGCGTGGGACGGCGGTGCCGGACGAGGTCCCGGCGTGCCGGATGGCGGGCGAACCGCACCGAATCCGCCATATCCACCGTACCAACCAAAACCCAGCGGGCCGTATGGGCCGCCATAGTACCCGAGTGGAGGCCCCCAATAGCCGTAGCCATAACCGATCCCATATCCAGGGCCATAGCCGGGTCCGGGCCAATAGGAATAGGACTGGGCGCCGGCATAGCCGGGATCCACCAGGAAGTCACTCTGCGCCAACCGCTCCGTCTGGTGGACCGATTGCGCACAGCCGGCAGAAAAGAGGGCTGCGCAAAGGACCACAAATCGTAGAGCGAATCGAGTCATGGCTGTTTCCTCAGTGAGATCACGATGTGCCTGGCTGTATTTCGGCACAATCGACCGCATCGAATCAATATTTCTTCTGAAACTGTGGCGGCGCATTGGCCGGTGGGGTCGGACGTGGAGCGGGTGCATTCGGCTGCTGACTGCCGATGCCATAGCCGCCCCCATACCACCCATAGCCGGAACCATAGTAGCCGAACGGATTCCACCAGAATCCAGGGCCGCTCCAATAGGACGGCGATTCTGGATAACCGGGATTCATGTGGGCGCCCACAGATCCAAGACGCTCTCCCTGGTGAAACGATTGCGCACAGGCCGTCAGGAGCAACAGAGCGCTTGCGACGTAGAGGGAACCGATCGATCGTCTCATGCCCGCACCTCCTAAAAATGATAGGACAGGCCCACAAATAGTTGATGGGCACGATAGGTCGCATCAAAGCCGCCGACCGGCCCGAACGCTCCGCCGAAACGAAACGTAGAGTCCGTATATTTGTATTCGGTGAACAACGCCACCTTCGGCGTGACGAATGCTCGAATTCCGACGAGGACATTCCCGCCGACCGACACTTGCGTATCACTCTCCGTGGTCGAAGATCGGCCGAGATGCGCCACAAGCAACGCCGGCCCCCCGCCGATATAGGGTTGCCAGGTCACGCCGGGATACCGCAACACCACATGGGCGCCGATGTTGGTTACGGAGAGATGGATCCCCGGCACATCGTCGAGGTTCTTGATATGCGGGGTACTGTGCGAGACGTCCAGCTCAATCCCGAACAATCCATGGCCGGGAAAGACACCCACCTTGCCTCCGAAGGCAGGGCTCGTTTTTAGATTGAAGTTCGGAGCATCCAGACCAGCCAACGTCCCGCTCCCTCGGACATTCCGGAGGGGATCGGCAAAGTTTGCACCAAGCTGGCCGGCCACGTACCATTCAGCCTGGATTGGTGAGGGAGCACAAAGGAGAAACCAACAGCCCAACAACCCGGCACTCAACCTGCTGCACACGAACCTGGTCCACACCATGATGCATACTCCATGGGCGAGGCGTATCTGGATCTTATCAGGCAATCTGCGCGGCAGACTGGACAACTTTGGCTTGATCGATTGAGGGATGTCGAATGTGTCACGGACGGAACGCTATTCGCTCGAGGGCTGGCGGAATGTTGAGAGGGTGATTCGACGTCCTGCTACGGCTCATTGCGGGCGGAGGAATTATAGAGCAGGTACAATGCGATCCCGCCGGCCACGGCAATGCCCAACCCCGCCAGAGCACGTGTACCGAAACTCAGCGGCCCCACGACAAACTCCGCTACGCGCGGCAATGCCACCGTCGCGACAATGACCAGCAGTAACGCAAGCAGATGAATCCAGAGGTAGATGGGTTCGCCGGGTTTTCGCATACATCAGCGTGACGCTTCACGCAGTGTACGAACTCTGGCCCCATTATTCCACTGTAGAGCACGGGGCGTCAGGAGCGCAGGCCTGAGGCTCAATCGAGTATGAACCGTTTCGTTTCTTCGAGGTGTTTGCTCAAATAGGGCATGAAGGGCGTGCCGCCGGTGCCGACCGCGGTGGGATTGCTGGCGTGCGACTGGTGTTGCCGGAAGATATACCGCTCGGCATACCCGATGTGAATGTCTCGAAACTGCGCGAGCAAATCCACACAGGCACAGAAGGCCTTCCATAGATCAGGCCGCGTCGTTTTGCGATCGCGCGCATAGCCGTAGAGCAACGGGCGATGCTGCTCATCCGTGCGTGCTTCGAGCGCCGCCAGAAACGCCCGGTGGCGCGGAGGCATGTAGTCACGCATCTCCACAAGGTACTGCGTCAGCGGATCGTCCGCATGAGGAATACCAAGGCCGGCATCCAGCGCCGGCACAATCGAGCTTTGCGAGCCGGTTTCACCGCGGAATTGTTGAGGTCGCTGCGCGTAGTCCGCGACCCCTTGGTAGACGATTCCCTGAGGCAATGACGGGCTGTTCTTCCAGCCATGGATATAGGGCCGCACGCGGCTGTAATAGATGTACGGATCACAACGCTCGGGCATGCGAAGCAACGTCTCCCGCATCGCCTCCTGCGCAGCTGCCAGTCCACGGAGTCCTTGCAGCACATCGTCCGGCTTATTGTCTCGCGCAGCATTGTGAGCTTGAACCAATCCCACCAACCCCGGTCCTGCCTTCGCCTCAATATCGATATGGATCAGGACAAACCATTCTTCATCGAGGCCCCCAAGAAAGTTCTGCAGGAGCACCACGTTGCCTAACTCGATGGGCTTCTGCGGATCGAGACGCCGCCAGTTGTGCAGGGCATAGGAGGCATAAGAAAGCACAGGCGGCCGGCCGAGCTGTTGCGCGACGGTACACCACGGCAGTGCCAGACTGGCCGGAAGGAGTGACGCGGGATGGTCGGGATCTTCCCAGACAAAGGCATGACCGGCAAAGGAAAGGGTGCGCATCGCGCAGCGAAAGACATCGAGGCCCCAGTCATCCGCGACCGGGCCCATGAGCTGCTGATGGTCCTGGATAATAGATCGAAATTGTCGCGCCGTCAGGAATTTCGGAAGCTCCGCGCCGATCTGATTCAAGATCGGCTCATCCGGCAGCTGCACCAACGGATCCTCAGCCGGAAGGAACCCGCGGTCAGCTGAAAGGTCGAACTGTGCAAGCGAGAGAGGCTGGTGGCTAGATGTCGTCATGGTCGCTTCCACGGGTCGATGCTACAACTATTTTTACTGTATCACAGTGATCCCACTCACTGCGGAACCATTCATATCATACGGCTGCTTCGAAAAAATCCCGCACAGTTTACGTGAAAGCATCCGTCCATTCTTCATCGCCCAAACGGTGTAGACAAAATCACTCTCAACGGGAATGGCACACACCTTGTCCCACTCGTACAATTACTCCGTCCCAGGCAGACGTCTCAGAAGAGATCCCTACCATGGTCAACGCGTCCGATTCAGATGCCAGATCACCGCCGTTTCCATTCGCGCACGCAAGCACTGTTCACCCTTGGCGAGCCGATGAAACGGGCCGCTGAAATCAAACGGTTCCCATCGACCCGCAAACTCCGAAAGGAGTACTGCCATGAACTGGAACAACCTACAACACAGCATGCGAGTGATCCTAGCGGCAAGCTGTGCCCTCGCACTCTTGTGCGGCGGCACGGCACTCGCGAGCGAGACGTGGATCGACGATGTGTGGAACATGGTCACGTTCGAGAAAACGAACTACCCCACCTCTGACTTCGCCCCCTACTTCCAGAAGCTCGACCGCATCAAAACAGGCCTGGACCGGGGAGATCAGCAAGCCGCCAAGATGGAAACCGACCGCTTCCTCAAGATGTTGATGGATCGACGGCACGGCATCAATGACGTGGCGGCAGACGAAATCTATAATTTCGTCGTGGGCATCAGGCCCAACGGATCGAACGATTCAACCGCGTTGAGCGCACCCATCGAGCTGGGGATCGACACCGAACGCCCCATCAGCGTCCCGGACTTCACGGTGAACACGCCCTATGAAGGGGGACCTCTCTGCGGGTCAGGCGGGTGCGATTACTGGAACAATGATGTGTGGGACCCGGGCGCTTCGTAACAGAGCCGACTGCTAGGACAATGTGCATTTCTTTTGTGGAAAAAGTGGTGGCCTCTGGCTGCTGCAGAGGCCACCATCTGTTGATCCTGCGGATCGGGCTTTCACCTTCCAGTCGCCATTCACCAGAGAGAGTCCATTGCCACGCTGAACCGCACAGGCCCCGAAGGGTTTCTCGCACGAGACACTTCGTGGCGTACTCAACGATGGCTTACTTGCTTGAGGCCTGCCACTTCGGCGCAGCGCCTCGAATAATGCAGGCCGCGCCATTGCCGGCCAGCCGCAATGGCCGCAACTTACAGCAAGTTGTGCCTCATGCCCTGCGATGATGTGCGACCCAACCTCTCCGCCCAACCCTTCGCCACATTCAAATACATTCCCGAGTTCCGCTGAAACGTTTTGAATACCTGGAAACATCGGGCTATGCTTCGCATACTTTGTCTTCCAGGGAGGCAATTATGCGGATTCAATTCATAATAGTTTCTGTACTGTTGAGCTTCTGCGCGTTTGTTTTGGGTTGTGCTAGCAGTGGCAATCCTGAAATTCAACGTGATGATTTAACCTCCCAGATCAAAATCGGTGAGTCAACTAAGGATGACGTGCGGCGATTGTTTGGACATCCTAATGGCACATCGCGTTACACCGGAACGGTGCCCCAGTTGCCAGGCCATCCGACAACGCCCCCAGGCGCATTCTCAGAGATTTGGACCTATGCCCACGTCAACACGGAGATAGCTCCGGTCACATTCATTCCGATAGTGGGATTGTTCGCAGGCAGCGCCACATCCGAAGTAAGTCAGCTGGCGATTACCTTCGATGACAAGGGAATCGTCCGAGGGGTTCGGACAGGGCACACTAGGGCAACGGGCGGGCCTGGATCAAGCACACCAGAGCAGTAGTTTTTCAAATGGAACGGACAACAGCGAGATGGCCGGCCAAGTTGGGCATGAGCCCGATGCAGGTACCGGGGCTAACTCGCCTGCTCTCCACCTTCGGTTTTTTCCCGCACGTTGAATTGATTCATCGCCGTGGCGACATCGCGGTTGAGGAGCAATTCGAGGGCATCGACGGCTCGCTCCAGGCAGGGGGCATAGATCGCCCGCTCTTCAGGTGAAACCTGTTCCAGCACGTAGTCGGCCGTATCCTGCCTCGGTGCTGGACGGCCGACGCCGATCTTCAGCCGCACGAACTGCGGCGTGCCCAATGCTTCAATGACAGACTTGATGCCGTTGTGGCCGCCGCTGCCGCCGTCTTGCCTGATCCGCACACGACCCGGTTCTAAATCCAGATCGTCGTGCACGACCACCAGGGCTTCCGGGGTCAGACCAAGCTCGCGGAGGAGCCCCTTGAGGGGAGGGCCACTGAGATTCATCCAGTCGAGGGTACTGGCGAGTTCGACTAGTTTGGAACCGGCGCGACCCGAGCCTCGCTGGGCCGCGCCTTTCCTGGTGAGACGTATCGACCACCGCGCAGCGGCCCGTTCGATCACCCAACAACCGATATTATGCCGTGTGTCGGCATAGTCGGCTCCGGGATTGCCCAATCCAACGAGCAGGCGCAACGCAACTACTTCTTCTTTTCCGCTTCCTTCTTCGCAGGCGCTGCCCCGGCCTTGGGCGCGGCAGCCCCAGCCTTCGCGTCTCCCGCCTTGCCGGCCTCCGCACCGGCCGCCCCTTCAGCCACCGCCTTGCCCTTCGCCGCCACTTCAGGCTCCTTGGCCCCTTCAGCGCCAGGCGCCCCGGCCGTGAGCAATGCTTCGAGCTTGGCATCGGTCATCGGCGCGGCCACACTCACGACCATGTGCTCAAGGTCGTCCAAAAACCGCAACCCCTCGGTCTTCGGAATGTCCTTCAGATGGATACCCTGGTTGATTTGGAGCTGCGATGCGTCGACTTCGATGAAATCGGGCAGGACAGACGGGAGACATTCGATGTGCAGCTGACGCAACACATGATGCAACACCCCGCCCTCTTTCAGCCCAAGCGGCTGACCGCCGGTCAAGTGCACCGGAACTTTGACGCGAATCGGCTTATCCATCGCCACTTCAAAGAAATCCGCGTGCAGGACGCTGCCCGTAATCGGATCGACCTGGAACTCCCGCAGTAACGCGGTACGCTTGGCCTTGCTCTTCGCGCCGTTGATGGCGAGGGAAATGAGCGCGGTGGATCCGGCTTGAGAGCGCAGAATTTTCACCAACTCATCGGGCTTGACTGAGAGCAGGAGACATTCCCCCTGCCCGTACAACACGGCCGGGACCCGACCGGCACGACGAAGTTGACGCGCGGGCCCCTTGCCCCCACCCTCTCTGCTTTCAACGGTTAAATCGAATTTCATGATACTCCTCCTCGACCAGTCGCTCGACGCGGACGGCCTACACGAATAACGAACTTACTGATTCATCTTCATGGATACGCCGAATGGCTTCTCCGAAGAGCGGCGCCACCGACAACACCTTGAGTTTCGGACACTTCTGTTCTTTGCCCCGCAGGGGAATCGAATCGGTCACCAGCACTTCCGTCAAACCGGACTGTTGGAGCCGTTCCAATGCCGGTCCCGACAAGACCCCGTGGCTACACCCGGCCCACACCTCACGCGCCCCTTTATCCAGGCAGGCCTGGGCGCCCTGCACAATCGTCCCTGCGGTATCGATCATATCGTCGAGGAGCAAGGCGCTCTTTCCCTGCACATCGCCGATGATATTCATCACCTGCGCCTGATTCGGTCCCTCGCGGCGCTTGTCGATAATGGCGAGGTTGGTCTGCAACCGTTTGGCAAACGCTCGGGCGCGCTCCACCCCTCCGGCATCCGGCGACACGACGACCACATCTGCAATCTTCCGTTTCGTAATGTAATCCATCAGGACCGGCAAGGCGTAGAGGTTGTCGACCGGAATATTGAAAAAACCTTGGATCTGGCTCGCATGGAGATCCATCGTCAACACCCGGTCGGCGCCGGCGGTGGTAACGATGTCCGCGACCAGTTTCGCGGAGATCGGCACACGCGGCTGATCCTTGCGGTCTTGCCTGGCGTAACCGAAATAGGGAATCACCGCCGTGATGCGGTTGGCGGACGAGCGTTTCAAAGCATCGATCATGATGAGCATTTCCATGATCGAGTCGTTCACCGGAGCACAGCAGGATTGGACGAGAAACACGTCCGCCCCACGGACATTCTCTTCTACACGAACCCGGATTTCCCCGTCACTGAACGAGGCTACCGTAGCCGCGCCGAGGGGCAGATCGAGATACGAGCAAATCGCCCGCGCAAGCGCAGGATTGGCGCCGCCCGAAAAGAGCTTGAGTTCCCTGTTCATTCCACCCCTTCGATGCCGTACGAGGCGATGCCGATGCTGTCACGGTGCTTGTCGAATCGTAAAAACGGTGGGCACGGACAGGACCCGCTGTGAGTCCCGCTGACCTCGCACACTGTCAGGACAAGAGGACGCCTACCGAAGCACAGCACAATAGCGAAAACACTGGGAAGTTGTCAACCAATCTGCGGTAAACGAAGACCTCACGTCCCGAGGTGTGGCGTGTCTGGCCGCCTTGCAGTGGGTGGCCCCTTGAAGCCTGGATGCGCTGCCAAAGAGCCCTCAGAGTTCATTGCTCAGACGACACTCGTGACCGGAGTACCCGCCGCCGGTACGGCGTAGGCCTTCATCTTCGGGTCAAGGGCAAACACAGAGGCAGCCCGCTCCGCATCGGCCTGCCCGGGAAATACCCCGAACATCGTGGCACCGCTCCCAGACAACAGGGCCACTTCAGCTCCCTGACTCAGCAATTGGCTCTTAATCTGGGCCAATACCGGATGCTGCGAAAAGACCGGCGCCTCAAAATCATTCTCTACCAGGGGAATGATCTCGGACCAATCCACTACAGTACGGCTGCCCAGTTGCTGCAATGCCGGAGAGAGAGGACGCACCCCCGCCCTGGTGGCAGACAGCTGCTGATAGGCCCACTTGGTTTCGACAGGAAAGCCGGGATTCACCAGCACGATCCAGCGAGTGCCCGTCATCTGCATTGATCGCACCTGTTCACCTCGACCGGTGACACAGGCGGCTGGCCCCACAAAAAAGAACGGCACGTCACTTCCCAACTGTTGCCCCAACTCCGCCATCTGTGCAATCGGCCAGTTCAATCCCAACAGGCGGGTCAGACCGAGGATGGTCGCCGCCGCGTCACTGCTGCCGCCCCCCAAGCCGGCCCCCAGCGGGATGCGTTTTGTCAGGCTGATCGACAGATCGACGGCTCGATCGATTCGCTCCAACACGAGCTGCGCGGCTCGATAGACCAGATTGCTCTGATCGGCCGCCAGTGCGACATGGTCGCAGCGCAAGGCGATACGGGAGGTCGTGCCGGGCTGGACAGTCAGAGTCAGTTCATCGTCGAGTCCGACCGTGTGCATCAGCGACCAGATGACATGAAAACCGTCAGGACGCCGTTCGAGCACGCGGAGGATCAGATTCACTTTCGCAGGGGTCAGAACCCGCAGGCTGGTAGAGTTCACTCGCAGATTACTGGGCGGCGCTAATCCCGGCCTCCTTTGATTTCGTATTTTTCGAGACGGTACCGGAACGACCGAGTATTCAACCGCAACAACCGCGCGGCTCGCTTCTTGACCCACTGACTCCGTTCGAGCGCTTTCAACAGCAGATCCTTCTCGATCGTGTTGATGAGCCCTTCCAGGTCCAGGCCATCTTCAGGCAACTCAGACGGCAGGGCCTGCTGGTTGCTCACCGGCTTGTGGAGCCATCCGCGAATATCCGCATCCGTCACCGACGATCCCGTTGTGAAGGCCACGACACGTTCGACGACGTTCTCCAATTCCCGAACGTTGCCTCGCCACTCATGCGCCAACAGCACGCGCATGGCCTCCTGGCTCATCGTCGGCACTGGTTTACCACTTTCTTTGGCAAATTTCTCCAGGAAATGTTGGCTCAACAACGGAATGTCGCCGGTCCGCATACGCAACGGGGGAAGCTTGATCGGGATCACATCCAGCCGGTAGTACAGATCTTCCCGGAAGGCGCCTTCCGCCACCGCCTTCTCCAAATCCCGGTTCGTGGCCGCAACGATGCGGACATCCACCTTCACGTCCTGGGTCCCGCCCACCCGCCGGAACTCACGCTCCTGAATCACTCGCAGCAACTTCACCTGGATGGCCGGTGTCGTATCGCCGATCTCATCGAGGAAAATCGTCCCGCCGTTCGCGACTTCGAACAGACCGGCTTTGTTGGAGATCGCCCCGGTGAACGAACCCTTCATGTGACCGAACAGTTCACTTTCAAGCAGCGTTTCCGGCACCGCGCTGCAGTTCACTGCCACGAACGGCATGGAGGCGCGCACACTGTTGAAGTGGATCGCCCGAGCGACCAACTCTTTGCCGGTCCCGCTTTCCCCGCCGATCAACACATTGCTCTTCGAATCGGCTACTTTCTTGATGACGTCATAGACCTTCTGCATCGCCTCGCTCTGGCCGATGATCTGTGAGAACGACGACTGGCTGGCCAGCTCCCGCTTCAGGAGCATATTCTCCGTCGACAACCGGCGCCGCTCGATCGCGTTGCGGATAATCAGCTGCACCTCATCGACCTGGAACGGCTTGGTGAGATAGTCGTAGGCCCCGTGCTTCATCGCCTCGACCGCCGAGTCGGCGGAGGCGAAGGCCGTGATCATCAAGACGACTGTATCCGGTGACGAGGCCTTGACGGCTTTCAGCACCTCAAGCCCGCCCACTCTGGGCATCTTGAGGTCGGTGATAACGAGATCGAAAATCTCCTTCTGCACTTGCGCGATCGCTTCATCGCCGTCCGAGGCCAGGGTGACGGCATACCCGGCCCGCTTGAGCATGATGCTCAACACATCGCGCAAGCCCTGCTCGTCATCCACGACTAAAATCTTTTCCACGGTTCCCTTCCTTCGTGCCGTAGCTGGACACCCGTCTCTGCGGACTGCGGAAGATACACGACGAACCGTGCCCCCTGTCCGACCTCGCTTTCGACCTTGATCCACCCATCGTGCAACTCCACAATGCGGTGAACTTGAGCCAGCCCCAGCCCGGAGCCCTCTTTTTTCGTGGTAAAAAACGGCAGAAAGATCTTGTCGAAATTCTGTTTGGGAATGCCTTCTCCGTTATCCTGAAACCCGATTTCGATCACATCGGATCGGTGCCCACCGACGTCCACTCGCCGCACCCCGGTGGCGATCGTCAAGGTTCCTCCCCCGGGCATTGCATCAAAGGCATTGGCGGCTAGATTCCAGAACACCTGCTTCAGCTGGTCCTGATCGACCTGGGCCACAAGTGTGTTCGGCGACATGCGGGAAACGATCATGATACCGGCTCGAGATCGAGCTTCATGTTGGATCAGATCCAACGTATCGGCAAGGACTTTGTTCAAATCGTGCTCCACCAGATTCAGCGCAGGCGGACGGGCGTACTGCAGAAACTCGGTGATGATATTGTCGAGCCGCCGGGCCTCACGAATGGCAATATCCATCAAGCGCTGACTGGTGTCGTCTGACCCGACATCTTGCCGCAGCATCTGCATCGCCCCCGCGAGCGCGCCGAGCGGATTGCGGATTTCATGCGCCATCCCCGCCGACATCTCGCCCAAGTTCGCCAGCCATTCCCGCCGGCGCATCTCCTCCTCCAAATATCGAATTTGCGTCAAATCCTTAAAGACACCGACCAAGCCACGCTGCGTGCCCTGTGCATGCAACGGAGACACCGTCATTCCCAGCACCAGCCGACTCCCGTCCGCATGGAGACATTCCACCTCAAATCGCAAGGGAGACAGCGACCTCAGCGCAGTTTCCTCGGATGGGTCGCCGGGATGCCAATTGAAGACATCCCGCCAAAGACGCCCTTGCACATCAGCAAAGGCATAGCCGGTGACTTCATGCGCCGCCGGGTTGAAAGACGTGAGGCGTCCCTCTTCATCCGTTGTAAACACGCCGCTGCTGATACTTCGCACGATACTTTCGTGAAAGACTTGCAACCGATTGAGCCCTTGCTCTTTTTCACGCAACGACTGATCCGCATGGCGAAGCTGGTCGGCTAACACACCGCTCAGGAACCCCACGACCAGAAAGGCCAGGCCATAGACTCCGAACGTTTGCAACGTTTCGCCGGGTGCCAGCCGACTCGGGGGCAGCCAGCCGGAGGCATGGAGAAGCCCGACATGTTGCACCCACGTGACCAAACCGAACAGGAGTGTGCAACCCGCTCCGGTCACCAATCCCACACGGCGATGCGGCACGAGACTGGCGACAGTCACCGTAATGACATACAGCACCGCAAAGGGACTTTCGATCCCGCCTGTCCTCGCCACCAGGACAGTCTCCAACACAAAATCAAAGCCAACCTGTAGCCACGTGAACGCCGTGAGCGCAGCGGGAGCGGTCAGCCGTCGCAGCAAGAGGGCGTAGGCGATCGTCGTGGCATAGGTGAGGATGATCAGAGCGGAGAACGTCGGCACTAGTTCGCCACGGGTGGACTGAAACGCCAGTGACAGCCCCAACAGGAGCGTGACGACTGCCACGCGGAGCCCCATGAGCCAGTGAAGCCTCGCCTTCAACTCAGGCATCGCACGCTCGCCAGGCGGCAATTGGGGCAGGTCCGCTACTAGCGACTTGCGAGGAGTCGAGTTGAGAGGTGGCTCAGGGCCGGCAGCGTCAACTGGAAGTGTCGATGAGAGCATGCGGGGCGCGTTGCCCTGATGGATGTGCGGCGCATGGCCTGACGGTCTCATCGGGCCATGCGCCGGAGAAAAGACGCAACTGCGCGACGGCGCTATTGAATGGCCGACGCCATCGTAAAGATCGGGAGATACATCGCGATGACGATAAACCCGATGATGGTACCCAACACCACCATCATGATCGGTTCGAGCAAGGAGGTCAGCGTCTCGACTGCCTGGTCGACCTCGTCTTCATAAAAGTCAGCGATCTTGCCCAACATGGCATCCAATGCCCCGGTCGATTCTCCGACGGCGATCATGTGGGTGACCATCTTGGGAAACACATTACACTTCGCCAGCGGTTCGGAGATCGTTTTGCCGCCGCTGATGCTCACCCGTGCATTCATCAGCGCTTCCTCGATGACCTTGTTGCCGGAGGTCTTGGCGCAGATGCTCAACCCCTCGAGCAACGGCACACCGCTGGTGATCAAGGTTCCCAGGGTGCGAGTGAACTTCGCGACAGAGGCTTTTCTGATCAGATCTCCGACAATCGGAACCTTGAGCAACAACCGGTCGATCACCATACGCCCGTTCACGGTGGCGTAGTACCGCTTGATCGCAATGGCCGTGGCCACCATGGCTCCGCCCATGGCATACCAGTAACTCTGGAAAAAATTACTCACGTTGATCACGATCTGCGTCGGACCAGGCAATCCGACTTTTCCGCCCGACATTTCCAAAAACATCTGGGCGAACACGGGAATGACCCACACCATCAAGACACTGATGATGATGACGGCCACCCCGACGATCGCGGTGGGATAGACCATGGCCGACTTGATCTGCCCCTTCAGCTTCATCGCCTTTTCGATGTGCTTGGCCAGACGAGTCAGAATCGTATCGAGCAGACCGCCGACCTCACCGGCATGGATCATATTCACATAGAGGTCGTCGAACACTTTCGGGTGTCGCTTCAACGCATCGGAGAATGTGGATCCTGCTTCCACGCTGTTTTTCACATCGCCGACCGTTTCCCGCAGCACTTTATTTTCGGACTGAGTGGAGAGAATATCGAGACATTGGATCAGGGGCAATCCGGCATTGATCATCGTGCCGAATTGGCGGGTGAAGACCACGAGATCCTTGTCGGTCAGGCCGCTCCCCAGGCTAAACTTGAACTTTCCGCCCATGCCTGACTTTTCTTCCAGCCTGGTCACGACGACCTGCTGCTTGCGGAGCTGGTCCACCGCCTCATCTCGGGTCTTGGCGGTGAGCTCCCCCTTTTTCACAGCACCCTGGCGGTTCCGTCCGACATAGGCGAATGTACTCATAACGCGGTTTCCACTCCTTTGAACACCAGGCAGGATACGTATGGATGCAGCGGAAAACTATGATCGAAGTCTATAAGACGACCGAAAAACTGTCAAACGAATGCACGAAAGCGGACCCAGCGGCAGAGGCTGAAAAACGCCGCCACCAAGGCGGCTGTGCGCTAGATCTGGCTGGAGGTAATGCGGCAATAGCCGCGGGAGAGATAGTGCAGGCCGGACATCAGGGTCACCCCGCCCATGAGATACAGGAGGGGGTCGAGCGTGGCGAGATCGAGCCGGCGAGAGGCAAAGAAAATGATGGAGACCAGCGTCGCGAGTTGAACCAATGTGGTACCCTTCCCCAGCACGGTCGGCGATATATCGACCTGGGTATGGGTGAAATGGGCGACGGCCGCCCCCAGCATCAACATGAGATCGCGGCTGACCACAAGAATCGTCAACCAGAGCGGGACCAGATGCATCACAGAGAGCGTGATGAACCCCGTCGTCAGCATGAGTTTATCCGCCAGGGGATCCAGGACTTCTCCGAGTCTTGTGCGCTGGTTGGCGACACGGGCGATGATTCCGTCGAGCGCATCCGTCAACCCGGCAATGAAAAGCGTCGCCAACGCATAGTCGAATTGCTCATAGTTGAGTAATCCGACATACACCGGGATCAACAGGATGCGCAGCATCGTCAGACTGTTGGGAACGTTCATGTTCATCGAACCAACTGGTGTTTGAATCGGCCCCTCGACTAGCGAACGATGCCACGCGAATCGCGCATCATAGAAACCCCCGGAGAACCTTGTCAACGACGGTTGCACTCCGGAAAGGAGGTCCCTATAATCTGGACCCGTAAGACGCTCCCAGCGGATGATGGACGGAGGTTTGTATGAGTGGACTCCCCCTCCTCTTTAAGAAAGAGGGCTTAATCGAACGGCATCAAGTCGAGGGGATCGACCCGAGCGACCGGTATTTTAATCGAGCGGTGCTCGTCAGTCGTGTGGCCGCGGGCTATACGGGAAAAGTGACCTACGAATCGTACGCCGTCGAAGGTGCCGCGCACTCCACCACAAGTGCTGCCGTCAAGGCCGTTGTTGAAAAGCTCCTGGGAGTCGGATTTACCCGGTTGCGCACCCGCCTGAACTTCAAAGGCACCCGCTACCTGGCCGAAAAAGAAACCTGGACCGACTATCCGGACCTGCCAGCCTAATCCCCTAGAAACTCGCGGCAAATCAGATCGTGAATGAGCGGACGGAATGTCTTGATCCGTTCATTTTTCCTCGTCGGATGTACCCGGTTGGACAGCAGCACCACCTCCAATTCCTTGACCGGATCAATCCATAGCGAAGTCCCGGTATAGCCGAGATGCCCGAATGATTCGGGCGTGAAGCGCGTTCCGGAAGAAGACGGGGCTGACGGCGTATCCCACCCCAAGGCCCAGCTGGCATTCGGTACTCCCTGCTGCCGGGTCGTAAACAACGTGACGAGCTCAGGACGTAACAATCCCGTCTTCCCGCGCCGGCCATCCATCCACGCCTTCGCCACCGCGAGGACCGCGCGCGCACCGCCGAACAACCCGGCATGGCCGGCCACGCCGCCCAGCGCAAAGGCATTTTCATCGTGCACTTCGCCGCACAACGTGCGTCCCCTCCAAGGATCGTCTTCGGTCGGAGCGATCGCATGTGATTCCAATGAGGCGGCAGGCATGGCCTGCGACCCGCGCGGGATGTACGCAAGCGGCTGCGCCTCAAGCGAACGATAGATCTGGCTGTTGCAAAATTGGTCCAGCGACTCACCGGCCAGTCGCTCCACCGCCCATCCCAGCAACATGAAACCCAGGTCGCTATAGAGACTGCGTGAGCCCCGCTCGTAGATCAACTCCTCCTGCGCGATGTAGCCCAGCACCGCCTCGCGCGCCGATGACGCTCCCTGGAATCCGGACCAGACCGCGTCAAGCAAAACCAGCCGCTCGTAATAAGGTCGCCACCCGGGAAGCCCCGAGCTGTGAGTGAGCAACTGCCGTAGAGTCGCAGAACCGACCGCGCTTCCCTGGAGCTCAATCAGGATGCGATCGATCCGATCATCCAGCGTCAGCTTGCCGCGCTGCATCAGCAACAGCAACGCGGTAGTAGTCGCCAGCACCTTGGTCAGAGAGGCCAGGTCGTAGCAGGTGTGGATCGTCACCCCCTCGCCCGGAATCTGCGGGGACAGGCGGCCGACGGCACCTTCATAGACCAACGTTCCTCGCAATCGGACAGCCAACACCGCGCCGGGAAAGGTGCCGTCATCGACCGCGGCCTGCAATGCGGCCTGAATGGGATGAGGTGTTACCATGGATGCGCGCCTATATGAGATTCACGGAGAGAGGACAGGGGAATGGAAGAGTGGAGCCCCCCGGCAACCCCGCCGAAGGCGGAATCGAAGTCCCAAGGGGCGCAAGATGCTCAACGCGCCGTGCTTGATTCGCCGGCCAGCTTTCCTTCGACCGAAGCCGCATCCGACTGGTAGGCATCGCTTTCTTCCACTTCCAACATACGCTCGAACGAGCGCAGGGTTGAACGGAATCGCTCCACCATCATCAGACGCTGTTTCTGGAGATCCGCGAGACCACGTTGCATGTCGGAGAGACTCACCCGGGCCTGCCGGATGATCTCACTCGCCTTCAGCTCCGCTTCCTTCACAATCAGGTCGGACTCGCGCTGCGCAGACCGTTTCACATCCTCGGCCAACGTCTGGGCTGAGACCAAGGTATTCGAGAGCGTCGTCTCCGTGCGTCGCAAGTCGGTGACCTGCTGCTCGGTCGCGGTCAGCTTTTCACGAAGCGCACTGTTCTCTCGATTCAAGTTCTCGACGGTCAATGCCAGCTCCTCGAGGAACCGGTTCACTTCGTCCCGGTCATAACCCCGGAACTTGACCTGAAAGACCATCTGCTGAATGTCGATGGGAGTGATTTTCATACGACACCTCTTCCCCGACGGTTAATGCATCCGCACGGCGATATCCCGTAACGATTGAACCACGGCATATTGCAAAAAGACAAGAATCAGAATCGCGATCATCGGCGACAGATCCATGCCCATGCGCCATCCTACCAGCCGACGGATCGGCGTCAGCACCGGCTCCGTCGCGCGCTCCAAAAATTGCACGATCGGATTCCACGGATCCGGATTGACCCACGAAATCAACGCGCGGGCGATGATGACCCACATGTACAGCCACAACACCGTATCCAACACCGTGGCAGTCCCCTGCAGCACATTGCTCATCACAAACATCAGCGTCCCAACTCCTGTGAACGTTTTGTGGCCGCCTCGACGGCCGCCATCAGGCAGCTCCGCAGCCCGCCGGCCTCCAACTGATACAACCCGGCGATCGTGGTGCCTCCCGGCGACGCCACCTGATCCTTCAACTTGGCCGGATGTTCACCCCGCTCCAAGACCATTTTCGCGGCGCCCAGAACCGTCTGCGCGGCCAGGAGTTCCGCAGTTGCCCGCGGCAATCCCATCCGGACCCCGCCGTCTGCCAATGCTTCAATCGCGACGAATACATAGGCGGGTCCGCTTCCGCTCAGACCGGTCACCGCATCCATGAGTCGTTCCTCGACCGACACGACCGAGCCGACCGCAGCAAATAATGTCCGCACTGCACCCAGATCGTCAGATTGGAGATCGGGCTGATAGGTCAATGCCGTCACCCCTTCACGCACCAAGGCGGGGGTATTGGGCATCGCCCGGACGATGCCTCTGGGCGTCACGATCCGCTCGCGAATCCAGGCGGTCGTCACACCGGCGGCGATGGAGACGACCAGTTTCCCGGCGCAGGCCTGCCCCGCATCACTGAGCACCGCCGGCATCGCCTGCGGTTTCACCGCGAGAACCACCAGATCGGCCCCGAGGACCGCCTTCGCATTCTCATCGCCGACGCGAATGCCGAAGCGCGATTTCAACACATCGCGACGCGCGGCAACCGGGTCCGTCGCGCAAATGGATGCAGGCTCACAGGCCCCCGCGGCCAGCAGCCCGCCGATCAGGGCCTCCGCCATTTGCCCGCCTCCGAGGAATGCAATCGGTTTTGTCAGCATCGATTTACTCACCTCGCGCTCCGAAAATCGCCGTTCCGACTCGCACGTACGTCGCCCCTTCCTCAATCGCAACGGGATAGTCGTGCGACATGCCCATCGAGAGTTCCTGCATATTAATGTTCCTGTACCCCCGCGCTGTCAATGTCTGAGCGAGGGTCCGGAGTTGTCGAAAGTAGGGCCGCGCGTCGTCCGCCGTCGGAGTGGGTGGGGGAATGGCCATGAGGCCGCGAATATCCAGCTGCTCGAGCCCGTTCAGGGATTCCAGTGCCGCCACCAGTGTCGTTGGCTCAAATCCTCCCTTGCTGACTTCTCCAGCAAGATTCACTTCCAGCAGGACACGTTGCCGCAGCCCCGCGGCCTTCGCCTGACGGTCGATCTCTTCCGCCAGTGCGAGACTATCGACGGAATGAATCGTCTCAAATCGCCCGATGACCGATTTCACCTTGCGCCGTTGCAGGCTGCCGATAAAGTGCCACACGACCCCTTCGCGCCCTAACGTGTCGATTTTCGGCAAGGCTTCCTGGAGACGGTTTTCTCCAAGATATCGGATGCCGGCGTCCACTGCCTGACGCAGCCGTTCAACGGATACGGTTTTGGACGCGGCAATGAGACGAACAGACTCCGGCGGGCGCCCCGCACGGGCGGCCGCACGTTGCATTTCGTCGAGCACCGCTCGAACCCGACCCGCAATCGTCCCCAGCTCTACATCCATCCTGCCGCCTTGCGGATTGCTCCATGTGCAGCGTCACCCTATGCCATCCCCGAGCAGGTGATTCGAGCGGTGCCGGACATCACACCGACCGGGAACCGATCTCAAGCCGACCGGCGAGGCACGAGTGCAATCCCGCTGACCATCGTGGCCTTCACCACACCGTCGCGGCGATAACTATAAAATCGCTCGGGCTGGCAAATCGTGCAGGCATCGATCGTGGCGACTCGTTCCGCAGCCAGCCCGTCAGCCAACGCTTGCCGACGCACAAATGCGCGCAAGTCGAGATGCACCTTCTGACTGTTCACCGGCTTCACGACAGATCGCCACTCGGGGAACACCTCCCGCAGTCGCGCAAGCACCGGCTCATCCACTTCGTAACAGCAGGGACCGGCGGAAGGACCGATCGCCATCTGTAGCCGATCCACGGTCGTCCCGAACCGGCTCACCATCAAGGCCACCGTCTTCGGCACAATACCGGCCACCGCACCCCGCCAGCCTGCATGGATCGCCGCAACCACCCGTCGCTCCGGATCGTGCAGAAGCACCGGCACGCAATCCGCGGTTCGCACGGTCACCATCACTCCCGGCTGATCGGTCACCAACGCGTCCCAGCCACCTTCGAAAACATCGCCCGGCTTGACCGGCTGATCGACGATCAGCGCATCCGTCCCGTGAACCTGTTTGACGGACAAGATCACGCTCGCCCCTCGCTCGCGATGCGGGGTCCCTGGCGCAGCGGCACGACCCGGTGTCACCGAGACGGACGACAACCGGGTGCCGAAAAAATGTTCCACCCCATCCGCGGCCGTCGCAAACGACGGCGCGGTGATCACATCTGACACCATCCCGGTTCCAAGCCTCGCAGCTACCGCTATCGCTTCATGCTCAGTCTGCCTGCTTGCGCAGGAAGGTCGGCACATCCCATTCGTCGTCGCCGACGACCGCGATCCGCTCCACGGCTTCCCGGGTCTCGCTCATGCGGCGTAGGAAGGTCGGCCGATCCAAGTCTTTATGGGGCCGGTCCGATCCCGTGGCATGCACGCCGGTCAGCACCTGTTGCGCCGGGCGCCCATTGGGGGTCCGCACCGCAGGGCGTTCCGCCGTCACGGCCGGTCGCGCAGCCGGTTGTTCTTCGCGCTCGAACCCGGTCGCAATCACGGTCACGATCAGGTCATCGCCGATCTCAGGGTTGATGACCTGTCCGACGATGATGTTCGCTTCGGCATCCGCCGCATGCTGAACGATCGACGCCGCTTCTTCCACTTCGTGCAACGACATGTTCGGGCCGCCTGTGATATTCAGCAGGACGCCGCGAGCGCCTTCGACGCTGCCCTCTTCCAACAAGGGACTGCAGATCGCTTTCTGCGCCGCTTCCTGCGCCCGGTTGGCGCCACGGCCGATGCCCATCCCCATCACCGCGCGACCCGTGTGTGCCATGATGGTCCGCACATCGGCAAAGTCCACATTGACCAACCCGATGGTCGTGATCACGTCCGCAATGCCTTGAATAGCCTGGCGCAACACATCGTCCGCCACCTTGAACGCATCCAGCAACGGGGTCGCCTTGTCCACGATTCCCAGCAACCGTTGGTTCGGGATAATCAGCAACGTATCCACGTGCCGACCGAGATCGCGAATGCCTTCCTCGGCATGGCTCATCCGCCGATGTCCTTCATACTGGAAGGGCTTGGTCACGACCGCGACGGTCAGGATCCCCAGTTCACGCGCAATACTGGCCACGATCGGAGCCGCGCCCGTCCCGGTGCCGCCGCCCATGCCGGCGGTGACGAACACCATATCGGCGCCCACCAGACTCTCGCGAATCTCATCTTTGCTTTCCAACGCGGCGTCGCGTCCCACTTCGGGCTTGGCGCCGGCGCCGAGACCGCGCGTCCGTTCCGGACCGATCTGAATCTTATAGGATGCCTGGGATCGTTCGAGTGCCTGCACATCCGTATTTGCCGCCACGAAATCGACCCGGCACAATCCGCCGGTGATCATCGTATTGACGGCGTTGCACCCCGCTCCTCCGACCCCGATCACTTTGATGCGAACGGGTGATTGCGGCTCCTCTTGAAATGAAAACATCGTGGCACCTCCCTTGACGATGGTGCGGACGTGGTCTGAAGCCGTCCGCAAAAGTTAGAAAAACTCGAACATCCACGATCGCATCCGATCGAACACTTTCCCCAACCCTTTGCCGTGACGGATGCCGGCAGCCTCCAAGTTGTCGGCATGTTGACGTGCATGCAACAACAGCCCGACACCGGTCGCGTGCATCGGGTTGCTGACGATATCGCGCAACCCACCGATGCCCGTCGGCATGCCGCGGCGAGCCGGCAGATTCAGCCCTCGCTCCGCAGCATCCGGCATCCCTTCCAATAGTGAGGTCCCGCCCGTGATCACCACGCCGGCGCCCAGCATGCCTTCATAGCCGGCGCGCACGATTTCGCGCTTGACCAGATCGAACATTTCTTCGACGCGCGGTTCGAGAATCTCGGCGATATCTCGGCGCGTGAATTGCCGCGGCGGCCGATCGCCCACGGACGGCACTTCCACCATTTGATGCCCGTGCACCAGCTCGGTGCGGGCGATGCCATGCTGCACTTTGATTTTTTCCGCGTCGGTTTGCGAGGTCAGTAGCCCAATGGCCAGATCCTTCGTCAGATTCTGTCCGCCGATCGGGAGCACCGCCGTGTGACGGATGCTGCCGTCGAGGAAGATCGCCAAATCGGTCGTGCCGCCGCCCAGGTCCACCATGGCGACTCCCAACTCCCGTTCTTCGGCGCTCAGCACGGCCTCGCTCGAGGCGAGGGGCTGCAGAATAATGTCCACGACATCGAGCCCGGCCCGATTGACACTCTTGATGATGTTCTGCGCCGACGTCACCGCGCCGGTAATGACATGGACGTTGACCTCCAGCCGGTTGCCGGACATGCCCAACGGCTCGCGCACGCCTTCCTGATCGTCGACCATGAATTCGCGCGGCAACACGTGCAAGATGCGACGCTCGTGAGGAATGACGGCGAGAGTGCGCGCACTTTCCACCGCACGACTGATGTCGTCGCGCGTCACTTCCTGTTTTTTGAGGGCCACGACGCCCTTGAGGTTTTCCCCGGAAATATGGCTCCCCGCGATGCCCGTATAGACCGAATTGATCTGCACGGCCGCCATGAGCTCTGCTTCCTCAACCGCCTTCTTGATCGACTCCACCGTACTCTCGATATTGACCACCACACCCTTGCGAAGCCCGCGCGAGGGGCAGGAGCCGACACCGATGATATTCAGCGGGCCCTCCTCCGGCACTTCGGCGACAATCGCACAGATCTTGGTGGTCCCGATGTCGAGTCCGACCAGGATATGATCCCGCTTAGACACTCGGCTCACCCCCTTCCCCGAACAATGACGCGGTCGGCAAAGCGAAGATCGATTTCATTCGCCCTGGCGCCCTCGCCGTCAAAAGCCACATCACGCAGTGCGGGCCGCATTTTGAGAAACCGATACCATTGTTGATTCATCGACGACTCACTGAATTGAAACGTGACGCCCTGAACCTCGACCACCAAGTTATTGAGATTCCCCACGTTGATGTCCGGCCGTCCTCCGGTCGTCTGCCCGACCATGCGGGCCAGGGCCGCACCGACTTGCACCGGGCGGCGATCGTCTGGTTTCCCCTGCACGAGCCGCTTGCCGTCGACACCGGACAACATCGGCAGGGTCGGGTCATCCGCCGACCCGAGATGAGCCAGCAGGAACCCGTCCGAATCGGCCAGGAGGTTCTCCGCCAACGTGCGCACCACCACCGCTGGTTCCCGCTCGACGATGTCGATGTGAATCTCGTGTAAGGGCTTCAGCACCACCGTCGCATCCTTGATCCATGGATGGATCTTGATCCGGTCGGCCAGCCAGGACGGGTTAATGGAGTAGAGGGCGGTATCGGGCTTCAACGCCAGTCTCCCGATCACTTCTTTCCTCGTCACATGGTGCAGTCCGCTTACCGACACGGAGCGCACCAGAAACCATTCCCGCGTCAGAGGCCCCACTTCCCGTGCCAGGACGAACAGACCAGAACAACCACCGACCAGAACGGTCACCGTGGCGACCACCCGCAAGGTAATCAACAGGCCCCGCCCCAGCCTGGACCAATACCCGCCCGTCTCACCGCTCCGATGGCGACCCAGCGCGGATTCCGAACGGGCATTCGCCCGCGGATTCACTTTAGCCGGGCGTACCTTGCGCCATCGCAACGACATCGCTACCTCACAGCCCGAAATGAACCGACTCCGGCCCGCCGGAGCGCGGACTGGAGAATCCGCTCCGTCAATGCATCGTAGGACAGTCCGGCCTTCCCCGCCGCCATCGGCAGCAGACTCGTCTCCGTCATTCCCGGCACCGTGTTGATCTCGAGCACAAACGGCTTCCCCTTGGGCGTAATGCGGAAATCGACCCGGGCCGCCCCGCTGCATCCCAAGGCCTCATAGGTCCGGATGGCCAGTTGTTTGATCTGCCGCGTGACCGCAGCCGGGAGCGGCGCCGGGCACAGATACTGGGTTCGACCTTTCTCATACTTCGCTGAGAAGTCATAAAATCCGTCTGGCGCCACGATCTCCACGGCCGGCAAGCCGGTTACGACTCCGTCGGAATCCCCCAACAACGACAGGGTCACCTCATGCCCGGGGATAAACGCCTCGACCATCGCTTCTTCGTCGTATCGGTGCGCCACACGAAGGGCTTCCTTCCAGTGCGACGGCTTCCGGACAATGGTCACCCCGATCGTGGAGCCCTGACTCGCCGGCTTGACGACCACAGGCAACTTCAACTTACAGGTGCTCAGCACTCGATTCAGACTGGGCGCTGTGCCGCGTAGCACCACCGTTCCGCGCGGGACCGGAATGCCCTGAGCCGCCAATTCCGTCTTGGTCACCACCTTATGCATCCCGATGGCGCTGGCCCGGACACCGGAACCCGTATAGGGAATGCCGAGGGTCTCCAAAAATCCCTGTATCGCCCCGTCCTCGCCTCCCGGTCCGTGCAGCGCCAGAAACCCGATCTCAACCGCCTGATCCTGCAGCGTCTTGCAGAGATCCGGACCGACATCGATGGCCACCGCGTTGTAGCCGCTTCGCGCCAACGAGCGATACACAGCCTCGCCGGTTTTCAGCGACACTTCCCGTTCAGACGAGTGACCGCCCATCAGGACCCCGATTTTTGAACGCGTCAGCGGCTTCCGTTCCGTCACATCCACTCCCTTCATCGATCCGCATCAGGCCTCACCGACCACCTTCAGTTCCAATTCCAGCTTCACGCCCGACACCTTTTTCACAGCCGCGCGGACCTTCTTGATCAACGCCAGCACATCGGCCGCGCGCGCATGGCCGAGGTTCACCATGAAATTCGCGTGCTTCTCCGACACCTGTGCGTCTCCGATGCGAGCCCCCTTCAGGCCCGCCGCGTCCACCAGGCGACCGGCGGAGTCCTGCGGAGGGTTCTTAAACACGCACCCGGCGCTCGGCAAGGTGAGCGGCTGGGTCTGCTTGCGATACTGCAGATAGTCCTTCACCGTCTTTTCAATTTGATCATGATCGCCGGGTCTCAACTGCACCCAGACTCCCGCCACGATGCCGCGCGGCACATGCGCCCGTCGATAGCTGAACGGAATATCCGCGGCGGGAATATCCACCAGCCGGCCGCGTGGATCCACCATCCGGACGGCTTTGACGGAATCCTTCATTTCACCCAGGCGCGTTCCTGCATTCATCACGACGCACCCCGCCACGGTCCCGGGAATTCCGGCACCCCATTCCAAACCGGCGAGCGACCGACGGATGGTATAGCCGATCAACGTCGGCATGCCCACGCCCCCTTCTGCATAGAGCACATGGTCCGGCTCCTGGCGGATGGCTTTGAATCGCCGCAGACTGACCACAATTCCCCGGATGCCCCCGTCGCGAACGAGCAGATTGGTCCCGCCCACCACGAAGATCGGAACGTGTTCCGCACGAGCCTGTGCCACCACCCGGCAAAGGTCCTCCACATCGGACGGCTCCACCAGGACTTCCGCCGGTCCGCCGATGCGGAACGAGGTATAGGCCTGCAGCGAGGCCTCGTACGTGACCGCTCCACGGACCCCCTCAAGAATACGCGCCCAGTCTTTCCTGGTTCTTGCCGCATGATCTTTGCCCGCCGCACGTGACACTCTTGTTCGCCTCGTCGCCCCCTAGGCCGGCAATCGCTCCAGGATCGCCAACCCTGTCTTCCAGATATCCCCTGCGCCGAGCGTAATCACGAGATCCCCGGATTTCAGCGTCGGCAGCACCTGCTCCGCCATGGTGTCTTTGCGCTCCACGAAGGTGGCCGATGGATGCCCGGCCGCCTGCACCGCCTCCACCAGCTTCGCACCGGACACGCCGGGAATCGGCTGTTCGCCCGCCGCATAAATTTCCGTCATGAAGAGCGCATCCGCCTGGTCGAACGCATGGGCAAATTCCTGCATCAAATCGCGTGAACGGCTGTAGCGATGCGGCTGGAACAGCACGACCACGCGTCGATCCCACCCCTGCTTCGCGGCGGCGATCGTGGCCCGCACCTCGGTCGGATGATGCCCGTAGTCGTCCACCACCATGATGCCGGCCTTTTCCCCGCGCAGGTGGAACCGTCGCTCCACCCCGCTGAACGCCGCGAGGCCTTTCCGGATCAGATCGACCGGAATGTCCAACTCCATGCCGATGGCGATCGCCACCAATGCATTCGACACATTGTGAATGCCAGGAATGGACAACCGGAACGGACCGAGGTTGCGCCCGCGGAAGAACACCCGGAACTCAGCGCCCCATTGCCGCAGGCTGATATCGGTGGCGCGAAAGTCGGGCACATAGCCGGGGTGTTCGTGCAGGCCGTACGTCTGATAGCGCTTCACCACGCGGGGCAGCAGATTGCGCAACCGCTCGTCGTCGGAACACAACACGGCCAGGCCGTAGAACGGCACCTTGTTTACAAACTCCAGGAAGCTGTCGTTCAACTTCTCCATACTGCCATAATGGTCCAGGTGCTCACGGTCGATATTCGTGACTGCAGCGATGGTCGGGGCGAGTCGCAGAAACGACCCGTCACTTTCATCCGCTTCCGCAATGAGCAGATCGCCGCGCCCCAGTCGGGCATGGCTCCCGAGGGCATTCACCTTGCCGCCGATCACCATCGTGGGATCCAATCCGCCTTGCGCGAGCACATTCGCCACCATCGAAGTCGTCGTCGTCTTCCCATGGGCGCCGGCGATCGCCACGCCGAACTTCAGCCGCATCAGCTCCGCCAACATCTCCGCACGCGGGATGACCGGAATCTGCCGCGCTTTTGCCGCAACCACTTCAGGATTGGTGGCGGCCACCGCGGACGAGATCACCACCACCTGCGCTTCGCCGATGTTGGACTCATGGTGGCCGATGGCGATGCGCCCCCCCAGTTCCTCAAGCCGGCGCGTCGTTTCCGATTGGCTGAGATCCGAACCGCTGACCTTATACCCGAGCGTCAACAACACCTCGGCGATCCCGCTCATCCCGGATCCGCCGATGCCCACCAGATGAATATGTTGTGTCTTTCTAAACATTGCCGGCCGCCTTAGTCCCTGTTCGCGAAATGGTCTGTGACTCCCGTTCCTGTCATGTCGCTGTGGCTCCCATTCTCGTGGTTCATAGGGCGCGAGCGCTCCCGCTGGTCTCATGGCGCCTCCTTATGACGTCGTAACATTCATGAACGATGGCTTCCGCCGCATCACTGCGCCGCATACTCCAACTCTGTTCACTCATGGTCTGAAGCCGATGAGGCTCTTTCAAAATCTGTGTGACGGCTTGCGCCAGTCCGGCTCCGGTCAATTCCGCTTGCGGCAGGAGCACCGCACCACCGGCCTGAGCCATCACTTCGGCATTCCGCAGTTGATGGTTGTAGATCGCCGTCGGCAGCGGAATCAGAATCGCCGCCTTGCCACAGACCGTCAGTTCGGCAATCGTCATGGCTCCGGCCCTCGCCACCACGAGATCGGCGCTTCGCAGCACCGTCGGCATGTCGTAGAGGAAGGGGACCACCTGGGCGGGCATGCCGGCTTCTTCATACGCGGCTACCACCCTGGCGTGATCCGCCTCACCGGTTTGATGGGTGATGGTCAGCAGGCCCTGCATGGCACGAAGCCACGGCAAGGCCTCGATCATCGCCGAATTGATGGCCTTCGCTCCCTGACTGCCGCCGAAGATCAACAGATGTCGAGTGGTGCGTTCCTCTGCCCGGCTCGCCGCCGGAGCGGCAGAGCCCAGAAACGCCTGTCGGACCGGTGTGCCCACCACGCTGGCCTTGCATCGATCGAAGCATTTCACCGTCGACTCGAAAGCCAGAAACACCCGCTGCACGAACGGCGCGACCGCCTTGTTCGCCATGCCGGGATAGGCGTTCGGCTCGAGAATCACACCGGGGATCCGTCGTAGAAACGCGGCGAGAAGCATCGCCGGACTGGTGTATCCGCCGACGCCGAACACGAGATCGGCACTCTGCTTTTTGAGGATCCCCATCGACTGCCACAGACTCTTCGGCAAGGTGACCAGGGCCTTCACGATCTCAAGCGGACTCTTACCCATCAAGGGATTGGCATCGATGCACTGCAAGGGAAAGCCTTCATGGGCCAGCACTTTGCGTTCGATTCCACGCGTGGTGCCGACAAACAGAATCCGAGTGGATGGATCGCGCCGTAAAAATTCCCGCGCGACGGCGATCGCCGGATACAGATGGCCTCCCGTTCCACCGGCAGCGATGACCACGTTCACTCCGTCACCCCCCGCGCTTGCGCACCACCCGCGGCCCACTGCTGTCCTGCCCGCCCTGCCGGTCGCGTGAAATGTTCAACAGAATCCCGACGCCGAACAAATTGGCCATCAATGAGGAGCCGCCATAGCTGACAAACGGCAGGGTCAAGCCTTTGGTCGGCAGCAGTCCGGTGACCACCCCAGTATTGACCAGGGCCTGCATACCGACGAGAAGCGTGATGCCCATGGCCAGGTGCCGACCGAACGGATTGCGCGCCCGCCCCGCGATCTGAAAGCCCTTGATGACGAACAGCCCAAACAGCAGCACGATGGTCACGGTGCCCATCAGCCCCAACTCTTCGCCGACCAGGGCCAGCACAAAGTCGGTATGCGCCTCCGGCAGAAAAAACAACTTCTGTTTTCCTTCGCCCAGGCCCACACCGAACGGGCCGCCGCTGCCGAACGCCAGAAAGGATTGATGGATTTGATATCCGGAACCGGTCGGATCCTTGGCCCCGTACAGATATTCGATCACTCGTCGACGCCGATAAGGGGACCCCAGAATCAAGGCCGCCACCGTCGGCAGCGCACAGAGCGCCAGGAGGCCGAGATGTTTGATGCGCGCCCCTGCCAGAAACAGCATCGTCACGACCACCAGGCCCATCACCACGACCGTTCCCAGGTCCGGCTCCAGCAAAACCAGGCCGCTCAGTAGCCCCAGCACGATCAGCGGCGGCAACAGGCCGCGAGAAAAGTGGGCGAGCTGGTCCTGCTTCTTCGTCAGGTAGGCCGCGATGTATATGACCACCGCGTACTTCGCCAACTCGGCCGGCTGAATGTTGATCGGACCGAGATGCAGCCACCGGCGCGCCCCTTTGGCCACACTGCCGAGCGACGGAAGGAGCACCAACACCAGCAGCACCGTCGTCCCGAACAGCAGCGGAATCGCCAATTTCTTCCAAATCGTGTAGTCGATCTTCGAAATGAGATGCATCACCAGGAGACCGGCGCCCAACCAGGCCAACTGGCGCTTCAGGAAGTACCAGGGGTCGTGAAACCGATTCCCCGCTACTACCGCGCTGGCGCTGAACACCATGACCAGCCCCACCAGGGCAAGAATGAGCGTCACGGCCAGGAGGGCCGGATCGACCGGCACGCGTTTGGTCGCCCGCTGGGTCGAGGTCGACCAGGGCAACATCAGTGTTCCGAGCGCATGCTGTGCCATCGATCAGCTGTTGTTCCTCCCACACGGCTTCCGCCTTACGCCGGCAGCCCTTGGACCAGGGTCTTAAACTGCCGGCCCCGGTCCTGATAATCCGCAAACATGTCGAAACTGGCGCAGGCCGGCGAGAGTAAGACCACCTCACCGGGCTGCGCCTCGCGAGCAGCAAGCTCCACGGCATCGCGGAGGGTCGCTGCAGGACGACACCGGTCAAAATCACCCATCGCCGCCTGAATACGCCCGGCGGCCTCCCCGATCAAAATTAATCCCTTCACCCGTTCCCGAATCGCCCCTTCGAGACGAGAAAAGTCGCCGCCCTTGTCGCGGCCACCGGCGATCAACCAGATCGGCTGGTCGATTCCTTCGAGCGCCTTCAACACCGCATCGACATTGGTGCCTTTAGAGTCGTTCACGAAGCGAACCCCGCGGCGCTCGCGTACCACCTCCAGGGCATGTTCCAGTCCGGGGAAGGATCGCAACACGGCGCGAATGGCCTCGATTGAACAGCCACAGAGCAGACCATACGTCACCGCCGCCATCACATTTTCGACGTTATGGGGGCCGATAAGCCGCATGTCGCTCCGGCGACAGATTTCCTCCCGCCGCCCTCGAACCGTCGTCACGATCAGGTCGCCGTCAATCACGGTGGCCCCCGCTACCCCCGACACCGTGGCGCCGCTGCGGCTGAATCCCAGCACGGTACCCTTGGTGCGTCCGCGAAGCGCGGCCACGCGCGCATCATCGAGATTGAACAGCGAATAGTCGCCGGCCGTTTGGTTGGCAAAGATGTTCGCCTTCGCCGCCACATAGTCGTCCACCGAGGCGTAGCGGTCCATATGGTCCAAGGTCACATTCAAAATCGCAGCAATCCAGGGGTGGAACTGCTCCGTCGTCTCAAGTTGGAAACTGGAGACTTCCAGCACCACATACTCATAGGGTACGGGACTCCCAGCCTTCGCCTGGACGGAGGCCAAAGCCGCCTCGCTGGCGGCAATTCCCAGATTGCCCCCGACGAAGGCCCGTTTTCCGCTTTCTTGTAAAAACTTGCCGATCAAGGTCACCGTCGTGCTCTTCCCGTTGGTCCCGGTCACGGCCACCACCGGCGCCGTCCAAAAGCGGGAGGCCAGCTCCAGTTCCCCGATGACCCGGACCCCGCGGGCACGCACACGATTGAGCGCAGCGAGTTGAGTCGGCACACCCGGGCTGATCACGACCAGGTCGGCCCCTTCGAGTGCGGACTCGTACTGCGCCCCCACCTTCACCGCGATGCTCGACCGGTCCACCTGCGACAGGATGGCGGTCAGTTCCTGCGCCTCCTTCCGGTCGGCCAAGGTGACCCGGGCCCCGAGGTGGTTCAACAGGCGTGCCGCGCCCACTCCGCTTCGAGCTAATCCGACCACCGTGACTTGGAGATCTTTCACGTTCACTGCTGTTCGCCTACCGTAATTTGAGCGTGCTCAAGCTGAGCAACGCCAGCAAAATGGCAATGATCCACAGACGCACCACCACTTTCGGCTCGTCCCACCCCTTCATTTCAAAGTGGTGGTGAATGGGCGCCATATTGAAGATACGTTTCCCCCGGAGCTTATAGGATCCCACTTGTAGGATGACCGACAACGCTTCGATGACGAATACGCCGCCGACCAGGAGCAACAGCAGTTCGTGCTTGCTGATCACGGCCACGGTGCCGAGTGCCGCCCCCAGTGGGAGTGAGCCCACGTCGCCCATGAAGACGGAGGCCGGATAGGTGTTGAACCACAAAAAGCCCAGACTCGATCCCAAGATGGCTCCGGTAAAAATAGCGATCTCTCCCGCACCTTCGATGTAGGGAATAAGCAAATATTCGGCCATCACACGGTTCCCGGTCACATAGGCCACGATCGTATACGCCAGAGAGGCGATCATGACCGGACCGATCGCCAGCCCGTCGAGCCCGTCCGTCAAATTGACGGCGTTCGAGCTGCCGACAATGACAAGAATGACGAACACGATGTAGAACCAGCCGAGGTCAGGCGTGAAAAATTTGAAGAACGGCACGCTGAGTTTCGTCGTATAGCTGGGCAACGTGTAGAGAAAGACGCCGATGGTCAGCGCGACCAGAATCTGACAGGTGAATTTTTGTGCCGCCGAGAGGCCCTTCGATTGGCGCTTGATGAACTTGAGATAGTCATCCGCAAACCCGACCGCGCCGAAGCCCACCGTCGCCACCACGACCAGCCACACGTACCGGTTGGTCATGTCGGCCCACAGCAACGTGGACAACACCACCGCGAAGATAATAAGTATCCCGCCCATGGTCGGGGTGCCGCTTTTGGCCAAATGCCGCTTCGGCCCATCGTCTCGAATTTGCTGGCCGAGCTTAATCTCCTGCAATTTGCGGATGACCCAAGGGGCCATCACAAAGGCGATCAAAAACGCCGTGACCGCCGCATAGATAATCCGGAAGCTCTGGTATCGAAAGACGTTCAGGAATGAAAACTGTGTGTGAAGGGGGTACAGCCAGTTGTATAACATCCTACGGCATCTTTGCCCGCCATGGATCAGCGGGCCCTAAAGTTCCTCTGTATGTGCCTGCCGACTAGCAGGCCTTTCGCGCGACCCGTCGCATTCCCGTCACGGCTTCCACGACCTGCTCCATGCGCATCCCCCGCGACGCCTTGACCAGCACCACGTCGCCTTGCCGGACCATCCGTGCCAGGACAACGGCTGCTGCCGCCGCATCGGACAACTCCGTGATGCGATCGGACGCCATCCCGGCCTGCCGGGCTCCTTCGGCCAACTCTCGTCCCAATACACCGCAGGCCAGCAGATGTCCGATCCCTTGCGCGGCCAGAAACGCCCCGACTTCCCGGTGCATCCGCTTGCTGTCCGTGCCCAGCTCCAGCATGTCGCCCAGCGCCGCGATCGACCGTTTTCCCCGGCCGAGCTCCGCCAGCAGTTGAACGGCTGCTTTCATCGAGGCCGGATTGGCGTTGTAGCAATCGTTGATCACCTGCACCCCATGAGAACTGCTGATCTGCGATCGCATCGCAGCCGGCCGAAATCTGGCCAAACCTTCGGCGATGGCCGTTCCCGATAACCCCAATGCATACCCGACCGCAGCTGCCGCGAGGGCATTGCTCACATTGTGTTGCCCCTGCGTCCGGATGCGAATTTCCGTCTGACGGCTCTTTCCCGGCACTACCAGGCCGAACACCGTTCCGCCCTTTTCATCGACTCGAATATTGGCCGCGCGGATTGCGGCTTTGGGAGACACCCCGAATGCCACCACCCGACACTGCGCCCGGGCCGCGAGATAATCGAAATATTCATCGTCGGCGTTCAACACCACCACGCCGTCCTGCGGCAAATGGTCGAGCAACTCGGCTTTGGCTTGCGCGGACCCTTCCATACTGCCGAAAAACTCCAAATGGTCCGGGCCGATGTTGGTAATCACGCCGATAGTCGGTCTCGCAATTTCGCAGAGCCTGGTGGTCTGCCCCTGCTGATCTACACCCATTTCTATGACGGCAGCCTGATGGCGCGGCGCCAACTGAAACAGGGTCTGCGGGACGCCGATCCGATTATTGAGATTGCCCTCGGTCTTGAGGGTTTTCCAGCGCTGCGCAACCACCTGGGCGACCATTTCCTTCGTCGTGGTCTTGCCGTTGCTACCCGTAATGGCAATGACCGGAATGGGAAACCGGTTTCGATAGTGCGTGGCCAGCCGTTGATAGGCCTCGAGCGTATCTCTCACCTCGAGCAGCATGGGCACGCCGGTACGTTTCGGCGCCGGCGGCAGGCGATAGTCCTCCTGCACGATGGCACAGACCGCCCCCTGGGCCAACACCTTCGGCACGAAGGTATGCGCGTCAAACCGCTCGCCCTGGAAGGCGATGAAGAGATCGCCTTTGCGCACCAACCGCGAGTCGGTCACCACACGACGAATGCGTTGTTTCAAGTCCTGAGGCGTGACGCCGGCCGGCGGCCTGACACTCAAGACCTCACATATTTCCTCAACCGTAAACAGCGCCATCACGCCACGATTCCCATGCTCCCGCATGCGTTCCCTCGCTCAGGCTCCGGATCGGAGCGCGCCGATCGTGTCGCGCGCGACTTCCCGATCGTCGAAGTGATGTTTCGTGGTGCCCACGATCTGATAATCTTCGTGACCTTTCCCCGCGATCAACACCATATCCCCCGGCTTCGCCTCACGAATAGCCGCCTCGAGGGCCTCCCGACGGTCTGCGACCATGCGATACCGAACATGACCCCGGTCCGCCAGCGCCTCTTTGACCCCGACCTCGACCTCGCGCAGGATCTCAGCAGGATCTTCGGTACGCGGGTTATCCGATGTCAGAATCACCACATCACTATACTGCACGGCAGCCCGTCCCATTTTGGGGCGTTTGGTCCGGTCACGGTCCCCGCCACACCCGAAGACAGTGATGATGCGCCCCGTGCGAAGCGCCTGGGCTGTGGTCAACAAACGAACCAGCGCGTCTTCGGTATGCGCATAGTCCACCACAACAGAAAAGGCCTGACCGGCTTCGACCAGTTCGAACCGCCCCGGCACGTTCGTGACCGTCTCGACGGCAGATCGGACTTGATCGAGCGTCAGCCCTTCATGCAACACCACCCCGATGGCCGCGAGGAGGTTCGACACATTATGCTCCCCGACCAGACGGCTCTTGATCGGGCAGGTCCCGACGGGACTGCGCAACGTAAAACTGGTGCCGGCCGGCGAGAGCCTCACGCCTTCGGCGTAAATATCGGCCTGCTGATGCAGGCCGTAGGTCCAAACCGGAACGGTGCAGGCCGCACGAATCCGCGCGCCCCATGGATCATCCGCATTGATGATCGCGCGCTTCCGCGGCTTCACCGCGCCCGCCCTTCCCAACTCGACAAAGAGTTTCAGCTTCGCCTGGAAATAACACTCCATATCGAGATGAAAATCGAGGTGATCCTGCGTGAGATTCGTAAAGACGGCGACATCGAATTCGGAACCAGCGGTCCGATCCAAGGCCAACGCATGCGACGAAACCTCCATCACCACCGTATCCAACCTCGCCTCGCGCATTCGTGCAAATAATTTCTGCAACTCCAACGCACCCGGCGTCGTATGCGATGCGGGAATCGATTCCTTTCCGACGAGATAGGCGACCGTCCCGATGAGTCCGACCTGGTGCCGCGCGGCTTCCAGCATGGTCTTGACGACGTAGGTCGTCGTGGTCTTTCCATTGGTGCCCGTGACACCGATCATCCGCAGCAAGGATGACGGATCTCCGTAGAATCGGCTGCCGAGAACCCCAAGTGCTGCGCGCGAGTCCTGCACACGGACGCAGGGAATCGCACCGAATTCGTCGCTTCGCTGCACCACGACGGCCGCCGCGCCCGCGGCAAGAACACGGTCCAGAAACTGGTGGCCATCGACGCGCTCTCCCGGCACAGCCACAAAGAGCGACCCGGGCCCCACCTTTCGAGAATCGTCAGTCAGGTCGGCAATGGTCACCCGCTGGTCTCCGTTCCGTTCCAGCACTCCGAGGCGCCCATGTATCGGACCGATCAATTCATCGAGTGTCATATCAGGACTCAAGGCCGGCCATTGCCAGCTTAACCGGTTCGTCCACCGCCACACCGAGGTAGTTGAGCACCTGCTCACCGACCCGACGGAATACCGGCGCCGCCACCACACCGCCCCAGCCTTCGCCGCGCGGCTCATCGATCACGACGATCATCGCCAGCCGCGGATCTTCCGCCGGCACATACCCGAGAAACGACCCGACCAGCAACGTGGAGGAATAGGCGCCGGTGCGGGGATCGACCTTTTGAGCCGTACCGGTCTTGCCGGCCACCCGGAAGCCGGGGATCCCCGCTTTCCCGCCGGTGCCGCTCGTCACCACGCCTTCCAGCAAGGTCGTCAGCGTCCTCGCCGTATCGGCAGAAATGACACGCCGCTTCGCTTGCGGCATGGTTTGCGCCACCAATTGCCCTTTGGCGTTACGGATCTCGGAGACCACGAAGGGCTTCATCAATACGCCCCCGTTCGCAATGGCTGAGACGGCCGTGACCATCTGGAGGGGTGTTACGCCGACCTCCTGCCCCATCGAAATCGAAGCCAGGGAACGCTTGCCCCACTGGCGCGGTCCCCGGAGCAACCCCACTGTCTCTCCGGGCAAATCGATGCCGGTTTTGTCGCCGAACCCGAAATCTTTGAGATAATCGAATACCCGCCATTCCCCCAAGGCCATGCCGACCTTCGCCGCACCGATATTGCTCGACTTTTGAATCATCTGCGAAAACGTCATCCAGCCCGTTTTTTCATGATCGTGAATCACGGTGTTGGCGATCGAGAATTGCCCGTTCTCCCCATAAATCATACTTCCGGGCGTCATCACCTTCTCTTCCAGGGCCGCGGCCGCAATCACCGTCTTCATGGTCGACCCCGGCTCATAGGTATCCGTCAACGCGCGGTTGCGCCACCGGTCCGGAGCCAGCGCACCGACCGTGTTGGGGTCGAATCGTGGACTGACGGCCATGGCCAGCACGGCCCCGGTTTTCGGATCCATGACGATGATCGTGCCGGACTTGGCATTCGATCGACTCACAGCCTCGTCCAGCTCTTTTTCAGCGATGTACTGAATCACTTCATCCACCGTGAGGGTGAGACTGTGCCCGCCGGCCGCGCCCTCCTCATTGAGCCCTTTCGGAAATACGGCGCGTCCCAACGCATCGCGCTGCAACACTACCGCCCGCTTTTCACCACGCAGATATTGCTCGTAACGCAGCTCCACGCCCTCCAACCCGCGATCATCCATACCGGCAAAGCCCAGCACGTGCGACAACAGCGGCCCCTTGGGATAGAAGCGGCGCCCCTCCATCACAACCCCGACGCCATCGAGAGCAAGTCGTTCAAGCCGCCGCCCCTGCTCCGGCTCAAGCTTTCTCGCCAGCCACACGAAATGTTTTTCCTGCTTCAGCTTCTTTTCAAGCTCCGTCGCCTTGACGTGCAAAATCGGCGAGAGATTGCGTGCCGTCACGCCCGGATTCCCGAGGGAAGCCGGAACGCCGAATACGGACGGCACGTCCATGTTCATCGCCAACACTTTGCTGTTTCGATCGTAGATCGTCCCGCGCGCGCCTTCCAGCATGACATTTTTCTGATGCTGCCGATCGGCCTTCACGGTCAGCGCCGCCGACTGCATCACCTGGAGATTCACGAGACGGGCAATGACCAGCATGAACGCGACCACCAGCCCGCAGGCCACCACAATACGGCGACTGCGAAAAGGGGTCGAAGCCACTATCGCGCCCTCCGCGTTACGATGTTTTTAGCGATCCGCACCTCACCCTCCGCAACGACCGGATTGGCCGGCGCTTCCGGCTCGATGTTGATGACGACGACCTGGCCCTTCTCCGGCTGCATCATCCCCAACTTGTCGCTGGCCAGACGCGCAATCCGCTCAGGTGCCGTGAGGCCGGAAAGCTTCACGCGCAATTCATCGCGCTCCCGCTCAAGGAGGACCTTCTGCGCCTTCAGCCGTTCGATGTGGTAGCCGATCCGAACGATGTCCACCCGCTCCCACACAAAGAGCAACACCAGCGACGTGACCGCGGCAAACGCGACGGCTTTCATTTCACATACTCCTTGGAGATCCGCTCCACGACTCGCAACTTTGCGCTCCGTGACCGCGGGTTTCGGCTACGCTCGCTTTCCGAGGCGATGACCGGTTTTTTCGTCAACACCCTCACCGACGCTTCGGGGCCGTTCGCCAGCGACCGAAACGTATGCTTCACGATCCTGTCTTCAAGCGAATGAAACGAGACGGCACAGACACGCCCGCCCGGCGCCAGACTGTCCACCGCATCACGGAGCGCCGGCTCCAACACGTCCAACTCACGATTCACGGCAATTCGCAACGCCTGAAAGGTGCGCGTGGCACAATGAATCCGTCCGTGCCGATACGAAGCCGGCACCGCGCGTTCCACCACTGCCGCCAACTGCCAGGTTGTTCCGATCACCCCCTGCATCCGGGCCTGCCCGATCGCGCGGGCAATTCTGCGCGAGTACCGTTCCTCACCGAGTTGATAGATCAGATCGGCCAACTCGGTCTCAGGCAGATCGCGAACCAGGTCCGCAGCCGTGCGTCCCTCGCGCTGATCCATGCGCATATCCAGCGGGCCGTCTTCCCGAAAACTGAAACCGCGCTCCGCACGATCGAGCTGAGGCGAGGACACACCCAGATCGAAAATCACGCCATCCACCCGCGACACCCCGCTCCCGATGATCAACGCTTTCAGGTCGCAAAAATTTCCATGCCGGAAATGCACCCGATGCGCGACCTCTCGCAGCCGCACTCGTGACTCCGCGAGTGCCGCCGCATCGCGATCAATCCCCACAAGAATGCCATCTGGAGCGGTGCGATCGAGGAGGCGAGTAGCCAGCCCTGCATATCCAAGAGTGCAGTCCACGTAAACACCACCCGGTTTACACTGCAGCCAGAATAAGATCTCTTCGACTAAAACCGGCTCATGGGAATCGCGAGCAGAATCTATTTCCATTTCCACCCACTTCACCCCACTCGTTGGGTGGAGTATACACCCAACCAAATGGCTGTCAACAGAATTAACCCCTATTTATCAAGAATATTGTTCGGTTTAGACACATGTCTAATTTGGCTGGAATTTGCGGGAAAGTTATCCACATTTGTGGACAAACCTGTGGGAAACTCACCCACCTGACGATTATTTTCGAGCAAGTTTCTGTCAGGAAAACGTGGGGATCATCAAAAAATCAGATGGATGAAATACCTGCATTTCGGTGGTCGCTGTCGCCGAAACGCAGGCAGAAACGGAGAGACTCGCTGCTATGGATACAGTCGATACAACATCCGGGGAAAGGGAATCGTTTCCCGCACGTGATCGAGCCCACAAATCCAGGCCACGGCACGCTCAATACCCATTCCAAACCCTGCATGCGGAACCGAGCCGTACCGGCGAAGGTCGAGATACCATTGAAACGCCTCAACCGGTAGATGGTGCTCCTGAATGCGTCCCAAAAGTTTTTCGTGAGAATGGATGCGTTGGCCGCCGCCGATGATTTCTCCATAGCCTTCCGGCGCCAGCACATCCATACAGAGCGCCAGATCAGGCCGCTCCGGATCCGTCTCCATATAAAATGCTTTCAGCGCCGCAGGATACCGGTGCACGATGACCGGTCGATCGAATTCTTTGGACAGAATCGTCTCATCATCGGCGCCAAAATCGTCACCAGGCTTCGCGGGATTTCCTTTGCGCTGCAAAATGTCGATGGCTTCTTCGTAGGTGATGCGCGGAAACGGCACCGTTACACGCTCCAGTTTCGCCGGATCCCGTTCAAGCAGGAGCAGCTCGGCGCGACGACTCTTCAGCACCGCCGCCACAATATGAGACAAGAACTGCTCTGCCAGATCCATCATATCGGGCAATTGCGCAAAGGCCACCTCCGGCTCCACCATCCAAAATTCCATCAAATGCCGGCGCGTCTTGGACTTCTCCGCGCGAAAGGTCGGACCGAAACAATACACCTTTCCAAACGCCGCGGCTGTGGCCTCACTATAGAGTTGCCCGCTCTGAGTCAAATAGGCCGTCTCATCAAAGTATTGCGTTTGAAATAAGGTGGTCGTGCCCTCACAGGCATTCGGCGTGAAAATCGGCGCATCGATGGGTCGTCCTATTCAGATAGAGGTGTGCGGGAGGGTCGTATGGCCGGAGGGTACCGAACAGCAGCGGGCTTTTCAAGCGCATCACAAATCCCCCCTTTCGTTGACACAATGTCATGCCGGGGGCATCATCACTTCATGATGCACACCATATTGCTTCCTCATCCACGATCACTTACACCGCTGCTCGCCGGGCTTCTCCTGCTAGGCCTACTGCCCTCCGCACAGGCGGGAGAGTTCCGAACCGACAATCCCCTAAACCGGCCCGGAAAGATCTATTGGTGCCCGGACCGCACGGCAGACAAGCGGATCACCGCCACTCCCGATGCAGGCTGCACGCCCCTGTACGATGCAGAACGCGACGCCAAGAAACCGGAGACACTCGACCCGTCGGATCATGACGCATCGCCCCCGAAAGAGCCGCTCAAGATTGTTGAGATCCAGAATGAAGCGACGAAGTTTACCCGCGAGTATCGCGAGTTCCTGGAGTGCTGCGCCGGCGAGTTCGATTCCATCGAACGGATCGACGAACTCCTGGACCAGTCGAACCACATTCTGATGTCGGTACAACAAAAAGGCATCTACAACAGTGCGGGCTTCGGCGTGGGGAGCGGGGCAGAAGGACTGGGCGGCGGACCCGGTCAATCGCCGAAACTCGGCACCTTTGCCCGCCAGTGGACACTCAGCGAGATTGTCGGAACCGTCGCCATCGCTCGGGACGACCTCACGAAAATCAAGACGCGCATCAAGGCCCTTGGAGAGCGATTCGAGAAGCTCGATTCATTGGACTATGAGCAGCGCGGGAGAGAAGCACGGCGCATCGAGGATGAACGTGAGGCGATCACTCATGACATTCGAGCCAAGAGACCACCGGCCTCAGCGCCGACAGGCATGGACATCCAGGACACCACCATCCCGACCAGAATCGGCGGGGACATCGAAAACACGAATCTGAACCGATCCCTCAATCCAAGCTTCGGCGCCGACATCGGAGCCACAGTGTCGCCATACAGCAACGTCAACGAATCGCTCCGCCCCCGCAGGGGAGAAGACCTCAAAGACAGCAACTTGCCGGACCGGGTGGGCACGCACACCCAGGACAGCACCCTACCGAATGCATTCGGCTTTGACATCAATTCGGCAGAAAACGCCGAACGCTCGTCATCGGTGCAGACGCGGGGCGTCGGAGCCGCCATCGGCGACTCTTCCCTCAATAACCAGTCCCGCCGGTAGACTCGCACCCTTCAGATCCACACCCGGCTATTCCTTGGGAAAGACCGACGGAAGCGCCTCCCAATGCACCCCTCTGTCCGTACTCCGGTACAATCCACTGCCGTTCGTGCCGGCGTAGAACAGCTGTGGATCCAGCGCGCTCTGCGCCAGCGACCGGATATTGGTGGTCGCCAACCCCTCGTTCAATGCCACCCAGCTCGTTCCGCCATCCTCGCTCCGGTGGATGCCATCCCGCGCAGCCACATACATCACTCCAGGCCGCGCACGATCGAGTACCATCGACACGATCATCTGATCCTGCATCGATTCGCCGATGCGTACCCAGGAAGTGGCGCCATCGGTGGTTTTATAGAGCCCGGCCAGGGTCGCAGCATAGACCGTCTCCGTCGTGAATGGATCGACCTGCACCGACGTGACGCTCAGTGCGCGCGATGTTTTCACCATCCCCTCCGGCACCAAACCATGATTCACCTGCTGCCAATGCGCCCCCTGATTCACCGACTTATACACGCCGCCGCTGGTGCCGGCATAGAGCACGGATGATCGCGTAGGATCCATGCCCAACGTCACCACCATCAACACCTCCTTCATCCCGTCCATCCGCTTCGCCCACCGCTCACCGGCATTCTTCGATTCGAACACACCCATGGTCGTGGCCAGGAAGATATGCGTATCGTCGGCGGGATCAAACACAAATTGGTTCACGACCGATGAGATAGTGGCATCGTCGAGCCCGCCGCGCATGGACGTCCAGCGCTGCCCCCCGTCGTAACTTTTATAGACGGCGTCGCCCTTTGTGCCCGCATAAATCGTGGCGGGATAGGCCGGATCAATCGCCATCGCAATCACACGCGAGTGGCTCATCCCTTTCGAGAGATTGCTCCAGGTCTTGCCGCCGTCACGCGACTTGTAAATGTAATCGTTCGTGGCAATGTAGAGGATGTCTGGATTGGTCGGGTGCAGTTGAATGACGACGATCGGGTCGCTGCCGGTGCATCCGCCGAGGGACAGCGTCAGAAACAAAAGGCAGATGAGAAATTTGGCCATGCTGGAATTGGCGGATACTCTATGGGATGGTCAAACAGGTCGCCCGGCTAGGCCGCAGCGAGAGAAGGGGCGAGGCGTACTGGTTGTACGTCGAGCCGCTGATCGACGCGAGAACGAAGCTGGAGGCCTGTTTCACCATCCCAGGCTAGCGGTAGTTGGTGAACTGCAGATCAATCCCAAAATCCTTCCCCTTCAGGAAGGCAATCGCCGCCTGCAGATCATCCTTACTTTTGCTGATCACGCGCACCTGCTCGCCTTGAATTTGCGCCTGCACCTTCAGTTTGGACTCTTTCACGGCCTTGGTGATCTCCTTGGCCTTCTCTGAGGAAATCCCGCTCTGAATCTTGATCACTTGACGAACCGTGGCGCCGAGCGCCTCCTCGATCTTGCCGTACTCGAACGCCTTCAGCGAAACCCCGCGCTTCACGCACTTGGTCTTAATAATTTCAATGACCGCATTGAGCTTGTACTCGTCGTCGGAGAGCACCACCAGTTCCTTTTCTTTCTCCTTCAGCGTCAGCTCGGTCTTGGAATCTTTGAAATCGAAGCGTTGCTTGATTTCCTTCGTCGCCTGATCGACGACGTTCTTCATCTCCTGCATATTCACTTCCGACACCACATCAAACGACGATTGGTCAGCCACGATCCCCTCCTCCTGCTGTTTCGTCAGGTCTTCCGTCCCTAACAGCATCCTCCGCCAGGCGGCAATTTAAACACGCGCTCATCATGCCGGTGAATCGCCGTCTGCACGCGACCGGCCGATCCACCGCCGGCCGTGGCGATCACTTCACTGCTGCTGAACGGCCGCTTTAGAATCACATACCCATACCACTGCTTCATGCTGTCGCTCAAGACGACCAGGCCCAACACCGCGACCACCGCCACCAGCACGGCATCGAGATACAACGCAAAGGCCTGCCCCGCCGCAAGTGGCGCCGCCTTCGCCAAAAACATCCAGAACATTTCATACGAGCCGGCCAGCGTAATGCCTCCCACGAACAACATCGGCAGCGCCGTCACCCAGAGATAGGGCGACTTCCACATTTTGATCAACACCGTCGTGCCGATACAGAGCGCGAGCGTGCCCAGCAATTGATTGGCTGCGCCGAACATGGGCCAGATGGTCGAAATGCTTCCCGTCCCGATCAGATAGGCCCACGACCCCACCACAAAGGCGCTGCTCAAGAGAACCCCCGGCCACCAGTTCATCTGCCGAAACGGCGCGTAGACGCGCCCGGCCATTTCCTGAATGAGATACCGCGCCACGCGTGTCCCCGTATCGATCGTCGTCAGAATGAAGAGGGCCTCGAACACCAGGGCGAATTGATACCAATAGGCCATCAGTCCGGCCATGCCCGGCAGCGCCGAAAAGATGGAGGCCATGCCCACTGCCAACGACACCGCCCCTCCCGGCCGCCCCGCCACATTCACTTCAACCAGCTGCGACAACTCCGCGATGCGGGAAGGCGCAAAACCCATCGCCGTCAACGTCTCGGCCGACAACATGGTGTTGATCGCCAGGTAATCGCCGGGGATCAGCACCGACGCCGCAATCAACGCCATCACGCCGACGAAGCTTTCCAGTAACATCGCCGCATAGCCCACCACTGCCTGCGACTCCTGCTCGATCATCTTCGGTGTCGTGCCGGAGGACACCAGCGAATGAAAACCAGACACGGCCCCGCAGGCAATCGTAATGAAAAGAAACGGAAACAACGTGCCGGGAATAATCGGCCCGCCGCCATTGGCAAAGGCGGTCACACGCGGCATCTCGATCGTCGGCGCCATGAGGATCACCCCGAAACCGAGCAGAAACACCACGCCGAGCTTCATGAAGGTGGAAAGATAGCCGCGCGGCACCAACAGCATCCAGCCGGGCAACACCGAAGCCAGGAAACCGTACCCGGCCAGCAACCAGACCAGCGCCGGCTTCTCGAACTCGAAGAGCCAGGCAAGAGACGACTGCCCGACCACGCGCCCGAAGAGCACCGCCGCCACCAGCAGCACCACGCCGATCACCGACACTTCCGCCACTGCGCCGGGACGAAACTTCTGCAGATAGAATCCCATGATGAAGCCGATGGGAATGGTCATGGCAATCGTAAATGTGCCCCAGGCGTTATGGTAGAGCGCATTCACCACCGCGAAACCCAGCCCAGCCAGCGCCACAACCACAATAAAGAGCACCGCTATCGCCGTCGCCGTGCCGGTGATCGAACCGAGTTCGTCATGGGCGATTTCAGGCAACGAGCGGCCATTGCGCCGCATCGACGCGACCAGGATGATGAAATCCTGCACCGCCCCAGCCAGCACCGCGCCGATCACCAGCCAGAGAAAGCCGGGGAGAAACCCGAACTGCGCCGCCAGCACCGGGCCCAGCAACGGCCCGGCTCCGGCAATCGCCGCAAAATGATGGCCGAACAACACGACCCGGTTGGTGGGGTGAAAGTTAACGCCATCATTCAAACGCACAGCAGGCGTCAGGCGCGCATCGTCCAACTGCACCACGTGGCGGGCCAACCAGCGACCATAAAACCGATAGGCCAGCACATAGATACAGGCCGCGGCCACCACCAGCCACAGGCCATTCACTTTTTTCTGGGGATTGACGAGACCGACGACGTGAGCGAGAGCCACAGCACCAAAGATGGAGAGCAGCACCCAGACAAGCACGAAGGGTAATTTCATGCGCGGCATACTAGCAACCCATCGACTTGTTGTAAATCAATGACCTTCCCGTTATTCTCATATGCAGCAACGAATTCAGGCTCGGCAGTAACCTGGGTATTTGAATTCTGAACGCTCAACACAGGGAGGTGCGCATGCCTTCAGCCAAGGAACAGATCGCCAAGATTCTCCAGGACCAACCGGATGACAGCTCCTATGAGGAGATCCTCCGTGAACTTGCTCTTGCACAAATGGTGGATAGAGGGCTGGCTGACTCCGATGCGGGAAGGACCATCAGCCACGAGGAGATGGGACGCCGAATCAAAACATGGCGGAACTAACCTGGACCGCTGAATCCGAACGATGGTTGCGCGATATCCACGACTTCATTGCGCACGATAATCCTACCGCAGCAACCCGCACCATTGAAACGCTCTACCAGAAGGCAGAGATCCTCAGAGAGTTCCCTGAATCAGGCTACCGGTACTGGCAACGACCAGACCGGCAGATCCGCATCCTTCTCCATGGACACTACCGAATCGCCTACGTGATCAAAGATTCAGGAGCGATCAACATCCTCGGCGTTTTCCACGGCGCACTCAGCATTGATCGCTATTTGCTGTAACTACACCTGACGGATAATCCTGGCCTTCGCCCGCAATCGGCGGCGGAGAATGATACAGCAGGAATGATCTCAACGACTTAGCCTCTATTTTCGAAACTGGTTCTAGGGCGTGTCCTCAATTGAGCCAGATGACGGAGGCTGCGAGATAGATTGCGCCGAGGAAATTTCTGGCGGTTTTGTCGTAGCGCGTAGCGATGGCGCGATATTGTTTGAGTTTGGCAAAGAAATGTTCTATCAGGTGGCGCGTTTTATAGAGGTCTTCGTCGTATTCCCGCTGTTCGATGCGGCTGGATTTTGGCGGGTGTTGCTAGCGTCATCCCGCCGGCTTCAGAAGGTTAAGAACGCGCGCCTTCGCATCGAAGGCTTTGTCCGCAAGCACGGCTTCGATTTTATCAAGAACTCCCGGCAGGAGAACATCCGCCCCTTGCAGATCGTGCGCTTGACCGGGCGTGAGATGAAAACCCGTGGGATTGCCCAAAGCATCGCATGTGGCGTGGATTTTGGTGGTCAGTCCGCCCTTGCTGCGCCCGATCGCTTCTTGTTCGCGGACGTCTTTGGTCTCCTGCCCCCCTTTTTACGCGCCCCCGCCGCGTGCTGATGGGCACGCACGATTGTGGAGTCTATACATCGCATATTCGTTGTCGGCATCAGCGGCCAGATGTTTGAAAACCTCTTCCCAAACGCCACTCTCGCACCAGCGCGTGAAGCGCGTGTGCACCGCCTTCCACGGGCCAAACCGTTCCGGCAAATCCCGCCATGGAATGCCAGCCCGGTAACGGGATAACACCGCCTCCACGAACAACCGGTTATCTTTTGCCGTCACGCCAACCGTATCGTCGCGCCCCAGCAGCAACCCTTCGATCCGCTTCCACTGATCATCCCGCAACCCATACCGCCTTTGCCCCATCCATAAGCCCCTCCCCTGGCCTATGAATAGTAAATCACAGCCTTAAACTGTTGTGAATCCTTAAAACTAATTGAGGACACGCCCTAGACAAATTCAATTGCATGAGGACTTGAGAAGGAAGACATTTTTCTTCCTGCCCCCGATTTTAGATATAAGCCAACTGAGGGAAGGGGATCTGATTAAGTCCAGCGTCAGATCGAGAACCGGTCTGCAGTTTCCTCATACTGGGGGCAGGGCCAATTTCGTCGGGATCAATGATCTAGACCAACCTTGCCCCAAACGAGGGTTCTTCCCATTTAATGATGAGACTCTCACTGAAATGAATCAACTCATTACGGAGTGCGCCAGGATTGTGGGGCTTGATCAGTCAACTTGGCCAATCGCACGTATTATTTGGCCCTCACCGCATTTTCATATGTTTGATTGGAATCGGTACGACGACGCCTAACCCTTCGCTTGAGTCCCTCCTTCTGGCGTGGTGTATGTCCAGATTCATTGTGGCTAAACTGTGACAGAATTATCTTGTCCCATCGGTTTCAATGGGTTACTCCTCTGCCTCCTCTGTAAGTGATTGAGAATGAAAGGACGAGGTGCTATCGAGATCTATCACACTATCTCGTTGATAGGGGAGCTTACGGAAAGACCATTCATGGTTTAGTTCTGGGCCAACAGACGGGGTCGGCTGCTCCCTGGCGCTCTCGAATAACTTCCGGCACCAGCTGAAATGCATCTCCCATGTCGGCGAAGTCGTCATTTAGCGTGCCATTTGACGACAGAGGCGTCGCGTGATACCGTGCCCCATGAGCCCGATACCGGTCATTGCACGCCATCTCGCCCTAGACAGTCTCCTGGCTAAGAAGTCTCACTTTCTTCTCGGCCCCCGTCAGACGGGAAAAAGCTTCCTCATCGGCCAGAACCTCAAAGGCGCACGCATCTACGATCTCCTGGACACGTCCACCTATCTCAACCTCAGCCAGCGTCCCCAACGCCTGGCCGAAGAGGCCACGCCCAAAGATCGCGTCGTGGTCATCGATGAAATTCAGCGGTTGCCCGCATTGCTGAATGAGGTGCATCGCCTCATCGAACAACGAGGCCTCCATTTCCTCCTGACCGGGTCCAGCGCAAGGAAACTCCGCCATGGCGGGGTGAACCTACTGGGAGGACGGGCCAGAACCAAATATCTGCATCCTCTCACCTATCGAGAATTGGGTGAGCACTTTAACCTGGACACCTTCATTTCCCAGGGAGGGCTGCCGTCCATCTACTTCTCTGACGACCCGCGCGCCGATCTTGATGCCTATGCCGGTTCCTACCTGCAACAGGAAATTGTCGCAGAAGGCGCGACCAGGAATATTGCGGCCTTCAGCCGCTTCCTGAAGGTAGCTGCCTACTGCAATGCCACCATCGTCAATTTCACGAACGTGGCCGCAGACGCGCAGGTCCCACGGACGACGGTCTACGAATATTTTGAGATCCTCAAAGACACCCTTGTGCTGCACGAGTTGCCGGCATGGCGCGAAACCAAAAAACGCAAGCCCCTGGCCTCATCGAAGTACTACTTCTTCGACATCGGCGTGGCGGCGGCCATTCAAGAACGACGCTATCGCCGCGGCGCGCCGGAGTACGGCGAGGCACTGGAAACCTATGTCATGCACGAGTTGAAGAGCTACACCGATTATGTATCAGGAGAACCCCTGACCTTTTGGAGGTCGAAATCAGGATTTGAAGTGGATTTTATTCTCGGAGACCATACTGCCATTGAAGTGAAGGCCAGCGAGAACATTGGCGCCAATGACCTCAAGTCACTGAAGGCACTGGCGGAGGAACAGCAGCTGAAACGGTATGTATGTGCCTGCCTTGAGACGCGCCGGAGACAAGTCGGGGAAGTGACCATCCTGCCGATGAAAGAATTTCTGAACAACCTCTGGGACGGGGAATACTCCTAGGGCCTGTCGTCAAATTGAGTCCTGTGTAGTACATTGCGGGAATGATACGACGTTATGGGTTACGCGATGACCACTGGGAGCAAATCGGTGTGTGGCTCCCTGGCCGGGTTGGCCAAGTCGGCCGCCCGGCGGGGGACAATCGGCTCTTCGTTGAAGCGGTTCTCTACCGCTACCGTGCTGGCATTCCCTGGCGCGACTTACCGGAGCGGTTTGGTGACTGGAAGAATGCCCATCGCCGGTGTAGTCGCTGGGCGGAGCGTGGGGTGTGGGCGCGTGTGTTTCAGCAACTGAGTCGTGATGCGGATCACGAATACGCGATGATCGACAGCACGATTGTGCGGGCCCATCAGCACCGCGCCGGCGCGCGAAAAAACACGGGCCGCAAGCCATTGGGCGGAGCAAAGGCGGGGTGAGTACCAAGATTCATGCGACGGTGGATGCCTTAGGGAATCCGCTCGGCGTGCATCTGTCAGCGGGACAGGCCAGTGATCTGGAGGGCGCGGATGTGTTGCTCCCCCAGATACACGCTCCCATCTTGATTGCTGACAAGGGCTACGATGCGGATGCGCGTGTAGTCGACCTGTTGACAGCGCGCGGCACACAGGCCGTCATTCCGCCTCGGAGCAATCGTCACACGCTGCGAACGTATGACCGCGCCTTATATCAGGCACGGCACTTGATCGAAAACTTCTTTGCCAAGCTCAAGCCGTTCCGTTGCATCGTGACTCGCTACGACAACACTGCCCGGAACTTCTTGGCGGCCCTGCACCTCGCCGCCTCAGTCATTTGGTTGATTTGACGACAGGCCCTAGACTGTCATCTATTCCGCAAGCTTCTTGAGGGCTCGACCATAGCGACGATTCGCTTCGGCCAGTGCTACACGGAAGTTCTTCCGAAGCGTGGCATCTTGATCCGGCACAGCTAAACCTTTCGTGTTGCGCTTCTTGGGCGGCTTCGACTTGGCGCACTCGACCGCTTCGTCGAGCCACTTCGTCAGACTCGATGCGGTGCGACAGCCGGCCGGGTTCACGAAGAGAAGCCCCTTCAACGGTCTGCCGGTAAAATCCATCACCGCGGTATGAGGCTTCTTCAACAGAGGCTCGTACCGATCTGCGGTCACACGGACGATCAACCGGCTCCTGTCGATCCCGCAGCACATGTGGCCATCGAGCATGAAACACAACCCGCCGAACATGCGCTGCTCTTCTACCCCTCTGCGTCGCTTGAAGCAGGTACGAATTCGCTCGGCCAGTCGTTCGTCATACGCCATGGGATAACCTCGCTAGAGCGTCTGCGGCCCGGCGATCAATAATTGCAGGGTGAGCGTAGGCCTGAATGATAATCCAGGAATTGAGCGAGGTCATTGAAATCTTTGCGGCCTCCTGAATGGGACGATGCCGACAGTATGATCTCCCAACGGCGCCGCTTTCAGTCTCGTTTGCTTCCGCCGCCTCTTGCGAGTGATTATGTCTCCATGCGCGGACTCAAGTGGTTCCTCGGTGCGTTGATTGCGTTGGCGACAATCGGTGCACTGTATCAGATCGTCGGTATGGTGCTCGATCGGAAGCAGCATCCGCCCATCGGCCAGCTTATCGACATCGGCGGTCATCGGCTCCATCTCTACTGCATGGGGCAGGGCAGTCCGACGGTCGTGCTGGAAGCAGCCGCTCCCGGCTGGTCGCTCTACTGGAGCACGGTGCAACCGGAGGTGGCACAAGTCACTCGCGTCTGCGCCTACGATCGCGCCGGCCTCGGCTGGAGTGAGCGTGGCCCGTTGCCCCGCACCGGGCGGCGGTTGGCGCGAGAGCTTCATCAACTACTGACTCGCGCGGGCGTCCCCGGTCCCTACATTCTCGTGGGCCATTCGCTCGGCGGCTTCGTCACCCGACTTTACCGCGAAGAACATCCCCGGGATATCGTTGGGATGGTACTGGTCGATGCGGGACATGAATCGGAAATGCGCCAAGCCGAATTTCGATCCTTCGCCAACGCCGGTAAATCGATGCTGCCCGTCATTCGCGCCATGACGATACTGGGCATTCCACGCCTGATGGCCTCATTTGACCAATTGCCGCCGCTGTTGACCGGGCAGGAAGAGAAAGTGCCGGAAGCGATTCGACCGATGCTACGTGCAGGTTGGCTGCGGACCGGCTATTTCGCAACGTTGACCGATGAAAGCGACGCCCTGATTGAAACGCTGGAGCAGGTACGCCACACAGGTTCACTCGGCGATCTTCCGTTGGTCGTCATCACGGCAACCGGCCCCCTGTGGTGGCCGGACATGCCCGGCCAGGTGAACCCTGCCAAGTTCAGGAAGATGTGGCTGGATCTGCAGCAGAATTTAACAACACTCTCCTCCGACAGTCGTCAGGTGTTTGCCGATCAGAGCAGTCACTTCGTCCCATTCGATCAGCCGACGCTCGTCAGCGAGACCGTTCGTCAGATGGTCGATGCCACCCGCCGGACCGCACATACCAAATAGATAAGAAACTATTCGCTGGCGCGGAGAAGGGGGGGTGCAAAAGCCGGCGGCGGAAAACTCGATCAGGAGGCAGGGACGGGAGGTTCCTCGCCCTTTGGGAGCATAGCCAGGCAGGCCAACCCAATGGCAATCCAGACAAATTCACGAAAGCGCCGCAACAGGGCAAAGGTGATTCCGGTCACATCTCCATACCCGAACGCCGTCAGCAGCAAGAGATTGCCGGCGTCCTGTGCGCCTAAGCTACCCGGGATGAAGAAGGTGCCGCCCTTGATCAGTACCGACAGCGCGCCGATCGCCAATGCCGACAGCACCGTCACCGGTTGCCCGAGGCAGAGAATCATGACGAACACTTCCAGTGCTTCAGCGAGCCACCCCAGGAGAAACAGCCCGGTCGAAAGCAGAAAGGCCGAACGCTGCGTCGCATAAAATCCGGCGATGGTGCGATCCAAGTCGAGCAGTTGTTGCTCACGCGACTCCAGATATTGAATGCGCAAGCCAAAGCGCCGGAGCATGTTCAGGATCCACCCGAACATGCCCTGCCGTTGCACCACCACAAAGGCTCCGACCCCGAATCCCAGCAGCCCGACAGAGACAAGACCGGCCATGGCAGTTTGTCCCGCCGATCCTCTCGTCCCCAACAGCCAGAATGCGAGTCCGATGCCGGACAGGATAAAGAGAATCTGGGCGATCGTCATCGTGGTCTTGGCCGTCACCACCGAGGCCAGCCCTTCCACGATCGGCACGCCCTGCCGTTTGAGGAGAAACGCCTTAAGCGGCTCCCCGCCCACGTAGGCCGTGGGAGTCGTCATGTTCACGACCTCTCCGGCGGTGCGAATCGCCAGCACGCGCCAGAAGGGCACGTTCGTCGCCCACGCGCCGAGCGTGACCAGCCATCCGTAGGCTTCCAGAATGTACATGAGCAGGGAGGGGAGGAGAATCACCAGCATAGCGGCGGGACCGAGTTGCGTGACCGCCTCGTAGATCCGCCCGATGCCGATATGCCAGACCAGTACAGAAAGCGTCAGAGCCCCGAGAGCGAGAAGGGCCGCCTTAAGCACGGGCCCGTGCCGAGGGACGAATCACCCAGACCATCATCAGCCAGAAGACGGTGGAGCCGAGTGCAGCCATCCACAGAAACCAGTCCAGTTTATCCAGCAGCGCAAAGAGGAAGACCACCACGGAAAAATCACGACTTGCGACGTTCTTCAGAATGAAGTCGGACCAGGCCGCCTGCTTGGGTGTCTGCCAGCCACGCGTCGCCCCGATTTTTTGCGCCTTCGTGACCAGCCAGAACGACATGATGTTGCCGAACACCGCAGCGCCGCCCAGTGCCAACGGAACCCAGGCGCCTTCGGTCCCGGCCTGTCGGAGATAGGCGCCGCAGGCGATCCCGGCAAAGATGGCCATATGCACCACGTTGTCCATGGCAATATCCAGCCAGGCACCGAACGGCGATTCGGTAAACGTGAGTCGAGCCACCTCACCATCGCAACAATCGATGACCGCGGCCAATTGAAACAGGAGCGCCGCCACGATTCCGGCCGAATACGTCCCGATACCGAACCCCACGGCTGACAGGATTCCGACCGCCGTCGCCACCATGGTGATCGCGTTAGGCGAACATTTCATCCGCAGAAACAGTCGAGTCAACAGCCGCGAGAAGGTCCGGTTGAAATAGCGATCGACGAATCCCTCAGCCTCGCCCTTCAACGAACGGAAGAGGGTGCGCTCCGCCAATCCGGCGCTGGTATGATCCCACACATCTCGGTACCACAGGCCTGCGTGGGCTGCAGCCGCTACCACACGCACACGCCCTTCCACCGCCGCCCGTTCCAGCCAGCGTCGCACCGGAATCATGCCCGCCGGCTCTGCGGCACCGGATGAGGATGCAGCCGCTCCGTTCGGCGGAGTCAAGATACTGGCCGGCAACACCACCAAATCGGCGGCGACCTGGTGGCCTTCCTGTCCCGGATGATTGTGAAACGAGATCAGCCGCCCTTCCTGAAACGCCACCGCCGGATTGCGACGACCCATCGCCGGCTCAACCGGACCGGCTTCCCGTGTCACAACAAGCGCTTCGCCGTCTCGAACGGACTGCCGCAGGTGTTCGATTAAGCCCTTGGAGAATACGGCCTGCACGCCTGCGATCAGACAAAAACCTCGCACTTCGGTGGCCAGCGATTCCCAGGTCCGCGGATCATCGAGCGGGAACTCCCGCACCGGCATCCAACGCACCGGAATCGTCACCCGGGCACCCCGTGCCAAGGCGTGCTTGAGTAACTCTTCATCGGACCCCGCCAGCACGATCAATTGACGCATGCCGCCCCGTTGCAGCGTGAGCACGGTGCGTTGAAACAGGCTCAACCCTCCGATAGAGGTCAAGGGCCCGACGTCCGTCAATCCACGCCCAAGACGATCGCCGAACAGACCCGCGCCCGGCAACAGAATGGCCGTGCTCAATCCCTGGAGTTCCGCTCCGCGCTGCAGTGTACGTTCACTCATCTTCGGTCACGTCGTTCGTCTCTGGTCATTCGTATCTCGTAAAAAAACTTGAGGCCCATAGCGATAGCGTATCGGTGCCGGATACCTCACGAAATACGTGTCACGATTCACGCGAGGCGAGCCTTCATTTAGAGCCGCGGCAGAACCTCCCGCTCCGCCTTCGTCACATCCTCGGGAAAATCGATCTCCGTCCACGGCAACCCGCCGATTTTCTCATGCCCGACCTTTACGTCCCGGAAATACTGCAACAACCCGTCTTCATATTCCATATCCCAGCGATCCTGGTCGATATACCCCTTGAGCGAGCCGATCACCTGCGCAGTATCGGCCCGTCGCACCCTGAGAAATCCGACCCCCTCGCCTGCAATATCGTACCGCTCCGGCATCTTCTTGCTCAAGGCAACCACCCGATCACCCTGCACGACAACCATACATTCCTCGCCGGTTTGCTTCACCGTGTCGTCCATCAACAGGCAGTTTTCGTGGGGCGAGGTCACCAACCGACGCAGAATTTCGCGATGAAACAAGACATCCGCATCCATGATCACCACGTCGTCGGACAATGCCGTCCTCGCGATCCACAACGACGAAATACTGCCCCGGTGGAACTCCTCGTTCACCAGATAGGAGAGATCGACCCCGTGGCAATGCGAGCCGACTGCGGCCCTGATCATGTCCTGCTTATACCCGACCACGATGGTGGCCTGCCGGATCTTGACCGATGCCAGGGATTCGAGATACCGGGACAGCAAGGTCTGCCCCCCGATCTCGATCAGGCATTTCGGTTTATGCTGGGTCACCGGCCAGAGACGCTTCCCCACTCCGGCGGCAAGGATGATCGCGTTCATGCGCGGGCGACCGCTCCTGTCACCACTTCTTCAAAGGCCGCCAGGAACCCGTCGATCTGCAATTCGGTCAAGGCGCCCATGTTGGCGATCCGGAAGATCTTGGACTCCAGTTGTCCTTGGCCGGCGTAGATGACATATCCGCGGGCCTTCAATTGATCGTGCAGGGTGGCGTAGCTGATGCCGGGAGGCAAGTGAAAGGCCGTGATCGTATTCGAGAGCGAATCCGACGGCAACAACGTCTTGACTCCCAGGGTCGCCATCCGTTCCCGGATGCGCACCGCCGCCCGCTTGTAGCGCTGGAACCGATTGGCGACGCCCTCTTCCAGGAGCTCGTTCAACGCTTCTTCAAAGGCATAGTAAATTTGAACGGCCGGAGTAAAGGGCACAATGCCTTTGCCCTGATCGTCGACATAGTGCGTCAAGTGGAGGTACCAGGATCGCTTGGGGTACCCGCGCATCCGCTCCAGAAATCCCTTGCGCAGCAGGACGAACGACACGCCGGGAAAGCCCTGAATGCATTTGCCGGCGGTCCCCGCGACCATATAGATGTGGGACCCGGCGATATCGATCGGCTCCCCCGCCAGGCCGCTGACGGAATCGAGCACAAACACCCGGTTCAGCCCATCGACCACCTCGGCAATTTCCTTGACTGGATTGATCAACCCGGTGGTCGTCTCATGGTGCACCATAGAGACGGCATACACCTCGGGATGCTGGCGTAGCGCCAAGCGGACTCGCTCGGGGTCAGGCTTGATGTGCCACTCCGACTTGAGTTCGGAGACTCCGAGTCGATGCAGCCCGATCATGCTGGAAAGCCGCTCGCCGTAAACGCCGTTGTTGAGGACCAACATGCGCTTGCCCATCGGCAGGCAGGACATGACCGCAGATTCCACCGCAGCCGTCCCTGAACCCGTCAACAACACGGCCACGTAGTCGGATTCAGCCCCGGGCACAAAGGCTGCCAACAGTTTTTGCTGGATGCGACCCAACAGATCTGAAAATTCGGACTCGCGATGGCAGATATCCGGGCGCAACAACGCCTGCCGCACCCGTTCGCTCACGTTCACCGGACCTGGATTCAGCAGTATCATGTTCGTACCTCAGGCTGTGGATCGGAACTGAGCGGAGCGGCCCCACACATCGCACTCAGCACATCGGTGCTATTCAATCGCATTCATGAATCGAGTCGTGATGGCCGGCGGCTCATGCGCCACTCGTCCGGCATCCTCGACAAACTCGTTGACCTTGACCAGCAACATGCTGGGGCCGTCTTTTTTCAACATATCTTTGAATTCGTAGACCAGGTCGTCCCGGTCCAGCACGCGCTCGACATTGACATACCCCGCAGCTCTGGCCACTTTCTCCAACTGTACGACGTTGGAAATGGTCGGCTGGTTCCCGGTCGAACCATAGACTTCGTTGTCGAACACCACATGGATAAAGTTCTTCGGCTTCAAAGCGCCCACCGTGGCCAACGTGCCCATCCCCATGAGGACATTGCCGTCGCCGTCGAATACAATGACCTGCTTGCCCGGCTTGGACAGCGCCACACCCAGCGCAATAGCCGGTGCGTTCCCCATCGATCCGATCATGTAAAAATGGGTCGGGCGATCGGCAAGCTTGTGGGCTTCCCGCGAGGGAAATCCGTTGCAGATGATGACCGGCTGATCGGTCAACAATTCGAGCAGCGCCGCCATGGCCTGCGCCCGGCTCTGCATGGTGCCTTGTTCGGGCCTCATGGATGCAACCCCTTGATAATACCCTTCTTGATCAGGAGCGCGACCGGAATGCGCTGCTTCATCGCGGTCTGCCCCACCCACCGGAGATCGTCCATCATCGTCGGTTCAGACAGCGCCCGGTGTGGAATTCTCATGGTGTCGAGCAACTGCGGCATTGTCTCGCCCATCACCAGATGTTCCGGGGCGTCTTTGCCCTCGAACCCCCTCCAGGACACCAGGAGGATGCAGGGCTGGCGATAGATCATGTTCAGCGAAATGAGCGTATTCAACGACGTCCCGAGCCCGGAATTCTGCATGAGCACGGCGGGAACTTTCCCGGCCATGTAGGCGCCCGCCGCCATGGCGACCGCTTCATCCTCACGCACCGCAGGGGTGTAGAGCTTGCGCGTCAACAATTCTTCGATAATACCGCCCAACAACGAATCCGGCACACCCGTGAAAAAATTCACGCCCAGATTTTCGAGCGCTTGCACAAACACATCGCTCTCGATCATGACCCCTGCTCCTCTTGTCTCACCGGCCCGGGCACAAGAGGCGCATTATAGCCAAGGGGTCCGCCATTCACAAGAACAGCGCCGACGAGTTGCCGTCACCGCGAGAACCGTGATAGCGTTTGTTGAGAAACGATTGAAGACCATGCTCAACGCGTTTTGGATATGCTCCTCTCTCCGCATGGCGCGCTGCCTGGGGCTGCTCGGTGCACTCATCTTCATCTTTGCCGTGCCTGCATTTGCCATCACGATGGCAAACGATCCTCATGGCTTCGACCGTCTCACTTGGGGGGTGCCCCTGACCGACATTCCGGAACTGACGGTGACCCGATCCAATTCGCATACGATTGACTACCAGTTCCGCGATCGTCCGCCGGTCTATGCCGATATTTCGGTTGAAAGCGTCCACCTCTCGACCGTCGATGACCAGTTTGCGCGGGTGACCATTCGCTACAGCGGCGCGAAAGCCCATGCGCAGGTGCTGCAGTTTCTCGAGCGGTCCTATGGCAAGATCGAGCGGCTGCCCGGACAGATGATGCGGGGCCTGAACCAGCAATACACCTGGCGGGGACCGGATACCGAGATCAGCCTCACCTATGAGGCCAACCGAGACCGGGGCTTTATCTTTATCGAAAGTCGTAACCTCGCACCGAGATTTCAAGACCGGATGTCGGATACGGCGGAATAACATGGCTCAGCACCTCTGCTTCACTCCTCTGCGGTGGCCCACGGCCCTCACCACGTTCCTCACTACGCTGCTGCTGCCGGTCGCCCTAGCGCTGGCCGTCCCCATGCAGAACGACCCGAATGGGTTCGAAGGCATTCCCTGGGGTGCATCGTTCTCGGAATCCGACACGTTCGTCAAAGTCGAAGATGCCGGCCGGGTACAGACCTATGAACTGAACACCACCGGCCGGACATTGGGGCCGGCGACGGTCGATTCGATGAAGTTCAGCACCGTCGATGGGAAATTCGCACGCGTCATGGTGCGTTACAGCGGCAAAGAGGCCCACGACCGGATACTGAGTTACCTGCAGGAACGATTCGGCCCGCTCGACCAGACTCCCGGCCAAGTTGCCGGTGGCGCAGTGAAGTTCTTCAACTGGCAAGGAGACGAGAGCGAGATCATCCTCCGCTACGACCTGCGCACCAGCCAAGGCGTCATCTTCTTCGAGAGCGAAGCGTTTCGCGCGAAGTTCAACGAGGGCAACTCGCCCTCGACGTTTTGACGATCCCTCTACCGGTTTCCCACCCGCCAGAACCGCAGGACGGAATGCTCGACATCCTTGTCTTGTTTCGCCGGCACATGATAGCCTGACAGGTGAGTAACCACTCACTCACCAGATTGCCGATCCCATGAAGCCGACGACCACCCTATCCCGCAATCCGGGCCAAGACCGCCAGGCCAGCCTGATCTCCTCTGCCGCCAGTCTATTTGCGGCCAAGGGCTTCAAGGGCACGACTACCAAGGCCATCGCGCGCGCCGCCGGCGTCAGCGAAGCCCTGGTGTTCAAATATTTCCCGACCAAGCGGGCACTCTATACCGCCATCCTCGCTGAAAAGGCCCCGCTCAGCGAGCTCCTGAACGCCGTCGAAGAAGTGGCCCGCAAGCGCGACGATCAACGGGTCTTCACGCTCATCGCCGGGTACCGCATCCGTCCCGGCGCCGACCCCACCATGCTTCGACTCCTGCTCTTCAGCGCGTTGGAGGGCCACGAACTGGCCGACATGTTTTTCGGCAAGCAGCACCGCGTCTTCTACGACTACCTGGCGGGATACATTCGGACCAGGATTGAAGACGGCGCGTTCCGCGAGCTCGATCCGCTGCTGGCCGCGCGCGCCTTCATCGGAATGGTCGTGCACCACCGCCTGCTGCACGAGATTTTCGACGTGCCGTTACATTGCCCGCACAAGGAGATTGTCTCCACCTACGTGCAACTGTTCCTGAACGGATTGCGGCATCCGCCCACACCCAAGAAGCGGAGGCTGTCGCGTGTCCGCTAATCTCATCAAACGGCATCCGATCGTAACCCTGGGCATCATGCTGTTCGTCGCCGTGGTGGCGTTGGTCGCGCTCCGCCTGAGCAGCGGAGCCAAGAGCGATCCCCGGAAAAACCGCATCCTCACCGTCGGCACGATGAGCCCCATCAAGCAGGACCTGGACGTCCGATTAACCTACACCGCCGACCTCATCCCCAATCAGCTCGTGAATATTTTTTCCCGCGTGGACGGCTACATCGCCAAGATCTATGTGGATAAAGGCGACCTGGTGAAGGCCAATCAATTGCTTGTCGAAATCGATCACACCGACTACGTCCATGCGCTCAACCAAGCCAAGGCCAATCTGTTGTCTGCGAAGGCGAAGGTCGTTCAGCAGGAAGCAGCCGTGCGCAACGCGGTGCTGACGCTGGATCGCATGCGAGCGCTGATTAAAGACCAGTTTGTGTCACAGCAGGACCTGGATACCGCGGAAGTGAACCGCGATGCCGCGCAGGCCCTGCAGGATTCCTTACGCGCCCAGGTGCAGCAAATGGCGGTGGCATTGGCCCAGGCTGAAACCAACCTGGCCTACTCCTACGTTCGCGCGCCGTTTGCCGGCTATATCGCGGAGCGTAATCTGGATCCCGGCGCCTATGTGAGCGGCACGACCGCCAGCACCTCTACCATGTCACGCGGCATCCTCAGTATCCATGACGTCGAAACCGTCCGCACCCTCATCGAGGTCGTCGAGAAAGATGTGCCGTTGATCAAGATCGGGCAACGCGCGGATGTCCGGGCCGAAGCCTATCCGAACGAAGTCTTTGACGGCACGGTGACCCGCATCGTGCAAGCCCTCAATCGCGCCACCCGCACTATGACCGTCGAGATCGACCTCCCGAATAAGGATCATCGTCTGAAAGGCGGCATGTTCGCCCGCGTCGAGGTCCTGGTGGGAAAACATCCCCAGGCGATTCAGATTCCCCTGGATGCGGTGAGCCGGCTCGAAGAGTCGCAATACGTCTATGTCGTCAAGGACGGGAAGGCCCATCAGGTCCCGGTCGAGCTGGGAGCCCGCTCAGACAATCGTGTCGAAGTGGTGAAGGGCCTCACGGGAGACGAACAGGTGATTGTCTCCGGCAAAGACCTGGTGAGCGAAGGCGCGGCTGTTCAAACGCAGCCGATGGATACCCCGAAACGTGACACCTAACAAGCACACGGTGAAGAGCCCTCTGACGTATCGATCCCGACGTTTCACTTCTCACGTTTCACGTTTCACGTTTTCATCATGTGGCTGACACTTCTCGCATTGCGCAATCGCATCGGCATCCTGATGCTGTCCCTGGCCATGGTGATCCTGGGGGCCACCTCTCTCGACCGCCTTCCCGTCGATCTCTTTCCCAACATTCAAGTCCCCGTCGCCTTCGTCGGCGTCATCTATAAGGGCGCTCCCCCGCTCGATATCGAACAAAGCGTGGTCTACCCGATTGAAAAGGCCGTCAGTTCCGCCTCGAACGTCGAACACGTCGAGTCCTTTGCGAAGCAGGGCATCGGCGCGGTGCAGGTCTGGTTCAACTGGGGCGCGGATATCAACGTGGGACAAATGGAAGTGATGCAGCGCATTACCCAAATTCTCAACAGCCTGCCGCCCGGCATCCTGCAACCGTTCATCGTCAAGTTCGACGTGTCTAACATTCCCGTGGCGATCGTCACGGCGGCCGGCGGCGATATGGATGAGCGGGCCCTTTACGATCTGGCTTATAACACGATTGCCCCGCAGATCGAACAGATTGCCAACGTCGCGGCCGCCACGGTTGAAGGCGGCAAGATCCGGCAGATCAATATCAATCTGGACCCGGCGTTGCTCCAGGCGCGCGGACTGTCCATTCTCGACGTGGTCAAGGCCGTAAAAGCCTCCAACCTGATTCTGCCCTCCGGCGACATCAAAGCCGGCAACCTCGACTACAACGTATTCACGAATACGCAGTTCAAGACGGTAGAACCGATCAACGACGTGGTGGTCAAGATCGACCCGCGGGGCAATCCGGTGCGGGTGCGCGACATCGGCACGCTGACGGATTCCTCCGACATTCAAACCAACGTCGTCCGCACGGACGGCAAGCGGTCCGTCTACCTCCGGGTCAACAAGCAGCCGATCGCCAACACGGTGGAGGTCGTCGATGCCTTGCGCAAGGCCATCCCCAAGATGATCGGCATTCCGCCGGGGGTGCACCTGGGCATCTCGTTCGACCAATCGGTCTACATCAGGCAATCGATCAAGAACCTCATCGAACAAGCGCTTCATGGATCGTTGCTCGCAGCGGCGGTGATTCTTCTGTTCCTCCGGAACCTGACCAGCACCCTGATTATCTCGGTCGCCATCCCACTTTCCATCCTCGTGACCTTCATCGTGCTCTATTTCACGAACCAGACCTTGAATGTCTTCACCATGGGAGGGCTGGCGCTTGGCATCGGACGCCTGGTGGACGATTCCATCGTGGAATTGGAGAACATTCAGCGCCATTTGAACGTCGACCGGAACCGGTGGGACGCCATCGTCAACGCCGCCCGCGAAGTCGCCATGCCGATCTTCGCCTCTACGGTCACCACCGTCGTCGTCTTCCTGCCCATGTTTTTCATCGTCGGGATTGCGCGGCTCCTGCTCATTCCGTTGACCCTCACGATCGCCATCGCCCTGTTCACCTCCTTCTTCGTCTCCCGCACCGTCACGCCGGCACTCTGTTATCGATTTCTCAAACCCGAGCAGGAGGCACATCGCAACCTGCCTCACTGGTTTGTGAACATCATGCGCTGGAGCCAGCGCCGCTATGAGGCCCTCGATGAGGGGTATGAGCGCAGCCTGCGATGGGTGCTGGCCCACCGTCGCACCTTGCTGGTTTCTGTGGTGACGATCTTCGTCGGATCGCTGATGCTCCTGCCCTTCATCGGAACCGAATTTCTGCCGGTCTCGGACGAAAGCCAGTTCCGGATCGTGCTTCGCGGCCCGGTCGGTCAGCGGGTGGAAAAAACCGTCGATCAGGTCGCCGAAGTCGAGCGTGTGCTACGGGAAAAGATTCCGCCGGATGAACTGGAAGCGATCGCCTCCAGCACCGGAGTCCTGGCGCAGGGGCGCTCGTCGCTGTTCAATCCCAACACCGGCCCGCACACCTCGGTCATTTCCGTTTATTTGTCGTCTCCCGACAAGCGTCGGCGGAACCAGGTCGAAATCATGAATGCGGTGAGACCCGCGATCCTCAAGCTCTTCCCCGGCGTCGCGATGTTCTTCGATCCGGGAGGCCTAGTCAAACGGGTCACCAGCTTCGGTTCCCAGAAGTCCATCGATGTCGAAATTTACGGGTACGACTTCGAAAAGGCCCGCACCGTCATCCACCAGGTGCAGGAGGTCATGCATAAGATTCCGGGCATGGCCGACATTGAAGTCAGCCGGGAGGAAAACTACCCTGAGGTCAACGTGGTCGTCGACCGAGAGAAGGCGGCGCTGCTGGGGATCAGCGAAACGGACGTCGCCAACGCCGTCCTGTATTCACTGAACGGAAACGGCCAGACCGATCCGATCATCTTTACCGACCCCCAGAACGGCAATGAATACTACATCAGCGCCTGGCTCGCGGAAGAACATCGCAAGGACCTGTCGGCCATCGAGCACGTCCTGTTGACGACGAAAAACGGAGAGCCGGTCCTGCTCAAGAACCTGGCCACGCTGAAACTGAACGCCGGTCCCGTGAAGATTGAGCGCAAATACTTCCAGCGCGTCGTCCACATTACCGCCAACCCCGTCGGCCGCGACCTCGGCTCGATTGCCCAGGACCTGGAGTCAGCATTCGCCCAGATGCAGCTGCCGCCGGGATTCAGCATCCGGCTCGCCGGACAAATCCAACAACAACGCGAGACGTTCGAAGGCCTCACCTATGCCAGCGCCCTGGCATTGATCCTGGTCTACATGGTGATGGCCGCGCAATTTAAGTCGCTGATCGACCCCTTCATCATCATGTTTTCCGTGCCGATGGGAATCCCCGGCGTGATCGTCATCCTCTATTTGACCAACACGACCATCTCCACCTCCTCCCTCATGGGCATCATCATGATGCTGGGAATCGTGGTCTCCAACGGCGTCCTGCTGGTGGACTACACCAATGTGCTGCGACGCCGGGGCCTGGGCCTCGCCACCGCTGTCGTCACGGCCTCGCGCACCAGACTGCGCCCCATTCTCATGACCTCACTCGCCACCGTGGTCGGGCTGATGCCCATGGCCCTCGGGATCGGGACGGGGAGCGAAACCAATGCCCCGCTCGCGCGCGCCGTCGTGGGAGGGCTCACGGTCTCGACGATCCTGACCCTGTTCCTCGTGCCGACCGTCTATGCCATGTTGGAAGAGCGTTTTCCGCGGCGGCTCGATCAGCTGGGAGAAGAGCGGGTTCAGGGTGAGTTAGCGAGTCAACAGGCCTAGCAGGCTGCGGAAAAACTCGATTGTTGCGCAATACGCGACGATCAACTCATGCGCCGTGTCGACATGACAATAACCCGCGGGATGCGCAAGAAGGCCGTCCAGCAAGGCCGCAGGAAGCACGGCGACTGAGGCGTACCCCCTGGGTACGTCGCAGGGAGGCGTGCGACCGAGCACGTTTCCGGCGGTTGTTCTGAACAGTCTGCTAGGAGTCTGTCCGAGTCATCCTTCGTTGCGAGGCAAAGGAGCTGTTGGTAGATGCGAGGCCGCAGGCGCGAAAAAACCGGAGGCGTATTCGCAGGAATACGTTGAGGATTTTTTCGGGCCGAGAACGACGCAGATGCCGGCAGCTCGTTTGCCGCAGCAGAATGGCATGACTCGGACAGACTCCTAGGGGCGGAGACTGGGAAAGAGGGAAGCCAGCTGCATGGCCAGGCCCATATCACCACTGATGCGCAGCCGCCCGGTCATGGCCACCATCGTGCCGCTGACCTGACCGTTCAACACCTTCAGACAATCCTCCCCCGACATCGCCAGGGTCACATGCGGATCCGGGTGGGTGCCTTCAGAAACCTGACAGGCCCCATCCCGGATCTGCAGTTGGTACTGTCCTCCATCGGCGCCGCTCAGATTGAACTGGTAGACGGCATCCAGTCCTTCGGCTGCTTCAGGATCCAGTTTGCCGGCGAGTGTGGAGAAAAATGCCCGCACAGTTTTGGGTGGAGTCGGATTCATCGCGTATAGTTCCGGCAAGACAACGCTTCCTGCCGGGAACCGGAAGTATCTGTGTCCTTGGTCTAGTACCGCAACATGGCCCGATGGCTCGAACGACGGGCACCGAAGAAGGCCTTGGAGAATTCTTCGACGACGGCCGGCTCATAGCCCTTGCAGCTGAAAATGTCGAGATAGGCGCTGTTGGTGTCGTTGGCGAAGTGGCCGCTGATCAAGGAGGTCTCGATCAACTGCACCATGCTGTAGCCCGCCACGCGGCCTTCTCCGAAATTCACGATCTGGCAGGCGCCATACCGCTTCATTTCGATCAGTTCGCAGAGCTGCACAACGTAGGCTTCGATTTGTTTGGCGTCGCGAATGCGTTCGGGGATGCAATCGTGGAGGTCGACGGAGGTGCAAATGCCCCAGGCTTTGCCGGGTCCGACAGAGTCCGGATGGACTGCGGAGTCAGCAACCCTGGCTGAAGATGATGAGATGTCGTCGGAGGTGGCACCTTCTGCGTTGTGCATATGCGATACGACCTTTCTGTTGGGAATGGTGGGAGTGAGAACACATGGTTGCAATATACTGAACGTTTGAAACCCTGTAAATATTTATCTCCGAAATTTCTCGTGCGTCTCGCACATTGACAAACTCTCGACCCCTTAGCGAGAATGCCGACCATGGCTGACACGTCGACACCCCAATCCAGTCCTTCCGCATCAACCGCCGAATTGCCGGAACGTCTCTGTACCTGGTGCAAGGTCCCCATGACCAAGCGTCTGGTCGCAGGCGGCCAGTTCATTCACTACACTTGCCCCAAGTGCGTGTTTCAGCATACCACCAAGCGCGCCCCCAAGTAGCACAGACGTCACCCGTCATTCGTCACACGTCTTGGAGAGGCCCTTCACCCGGCTGAGATCTTCCTGTGCCCCTGTTGACGTATGACGATCCACCTGCCTCACGATGAAGAGTCGTAGTACTTCTCGCGATAGATCGGACACAGCCCCTTGGCATTGAGCCTGGCCGTCACGTCCTTGATCATCCCGCTCCCGCCACACAGATAGACCGCGAGATTCCCGACGGAGGAGATCTGCCCATCGACCAGCGCCGTCACACGCCCGTTCGCCCCCTCCCACCCTGGTTCCGGCCTGGACAGTGTCGTCACAACAGAAAAATTGGGATGGTCCGCCGCCAGAGCCGTCAGTTCCTCCTGCCAATACAGGTCCCGCTGGCTTCGGAGGCCCCAGAACAGGGTCACCGACCGCGACTCCTCGCGCTCAAATTGCGCCAGGATCATGCTGCGGAGCGGGGCGATACCGGTTCCCGTGGCGACGAATAACAGATCTCTCGCCCCATCGTCCCGCAGATAGAAGGCCCCCGCCGGCCCCTTGAAAGAAGTTCGCTCTCCTTCCCGTAAGCCGAACAGATAACTCGATCCCGGTCCACCCTGAACGAGATTCAACACGAGCAGGATCCGGTCCCGCTGACCCGGCGGCGAAGCAATGGAATAGGGCCTGGTCACCGGTCGAGGCTGCCCTTCCTTCGGCACTTCAAATGACACGAACTGCCCGGCCTTGAACGTGATGCTGTCTGGCTCCAGGAGGCGCAATTCGATCGCGCGCACGTCGTGCGTGAGGTCCTGAATACGACTCACTTCAGCTGTGAACGTATGCACAGAGACCTGGCCGTTGGCACTGGTGATCAGTTACGGGAAGGGAGCAGGAGATGCGTTTCATAACTCATGATACCAAGAAACGCCGCCAGACCGAGGTAGTACAGACCGTAGCTGACCCTGGTCGAGAGCGGCACGTCGTAGTACCGTTCCGGCAGGCCGTGAGGACCGCCCCGGAAGGTCGACATCACGTGAGGGATGGCCATGATGGCAATCAACAGCAGCATGGGGCTCCGATTGATGATGAAGAGTCCGACCAGGATCGGCACGCCCAGCCACCAGACTTTCGGCGAGATGATGGCTGTGATCCGCCCTCCGTCCAACGGTGAGAGGGGAATGAGGTTGAACAGATTGATCATGAACCCGGCATAGGCCAGGGCCAGCAGCAATTGACTATGCGTATATTCCGCCGCGTAATAGCAGGCCATCGCGGAAAAAGTCCCGGCCACGGGACCGGCGATGCCGACATACGCCTCGGTTTCCACATCCATCGGCTGTTCTTTGAGCTGAATCCAGGCCCCGACAAAAGGGATGAAAGTCGGTGCTCCGACGTTGAGATGGCGCTGCTTGGCGGCAGCGTAATGTCCCAGCTCGTGGAACAGAATCAGCAGCACGAACCCCACGGCATACCACCAGCCGAAGATGAAACTATACACCACCATCGACAGCAGCATCGTGCCGCCAGTGAGCGCAATCTTGCCCAGCTTGAGGCCACCGAGGAGCAGGAGGAGAATTTTCACGACGACAACCCTCCGCCCCCGCCCGCCTGCTCCGGCTTGGGTTTCTTATTGAAATACTTGGCGGCCAATCCGCCGAGCGCAATAACCAGCAACATCAACAGCTTCTTTCCCGCGATCACCAACGGAATGATGAACGCCCAGAGCTTGGCCAACAGGCCGGACTTAATCGCTGCGCCGGCGATGAGCGCCGACAGGCCGACCGCGGCCACCTTGTCCGTGGCGCTGTTGAAGTCGCTATACCGCTTCCCTTCGACGAACTCCACCTTCGACAGGAGCAGATTCACATGGGGCTTCAGTGTGGGCAGATCTTCCAACGACCCCACCATGTTCATGCTGAGGTAGCCCTGCCGCCCCAGTGCCAGGGTGTTGTAATTGACCCCGACGGTTTCCCGTTCCTGCGCCGAGATGGCCCAGACTACCTTGTTCGCCGCTTTGTCGTAATGCGGCGTTTCTTCCCAGCCACGAATGACCAGGGGCGGAAAGCCCTGGGCCTGCCGGGTTTTATTATCCTCGTCCGTCCCCTCCTTGATGGAGGTCATCAGCGCATCGGCGTCCCAATTGGCCGCCTCATCGTCTTTGACGTAGCCTGCGTCGATATACCGGACCACCATGAACCATTCCTGCTTCTCGGTTGCGGAGGTGACGAGTCCCAGTTCGGAGCCCGACGGGAAATTGCCCATCTGTTTGAGTAAACGTTGGGTCTCCTGCGCCCCGAGAAAGCGATAACCCTCAGGCAGCTTGAGGACCGCCTGCTCGCCCAGCTTGGCCTCACCAGGCCCGACTTGCCATACAAGCGCCTGCGGCGGCGGCTCATCCGCGATGACGGGCAGCGCACAAGCAGCCAATACCAGAACAACCACCGCCATGAGCCCAACCTGACGCCATCCCATAACTAAATCTCCTTGTGCCTGAATCACCCCGCCTGCGAAAAACGAGGCAGCAACATTGCCCTTACTTTTCGACGCCTGGAGAAAACCCCGGAAAACCCGGGAGGACCCGACTCAGATTCGGAATCGTGTCCCGATCAACTTGTCGTATTCTCCGTGTGTCCCAATCCAAAACAGTTGATGCCGTCGGAAATGTCGAACCCCAGTGCCCGATAGTGATTACCAACTCGTGCTGACCAGAGCGTACCTATGCGCTTGAGATGAAGTGACGGATGGCGGGAATTCGACTGAAGCAGTTGGAAGTTCTTGTCGGCCAGCGAACGGATATCCTCCGGAAGCGCCTGATACGCAATCCAGAATCGTGAGGTCGCAGTATGCCTCACAGGGGACGGGTCTTCCCCTGCTCGTACTCGGTACGGGCCTCAGCCAACAGGCTATCGAGCTTCCCTGCCTTAAGATCGGATGCAATCTGCTCATCCCACACACGGACATCAAACTCAAGAAACCACGCCCGGAACTGAGCCAGATCCTTGGGGGAAAGATTCGAGACCGTCTGCTCAAGCTGCTCTATCTCACTCATGCAGCCCTCCCTGACGTGATTAAATTTTACACCAACTAGTGACACTTGTCCTTTGTTTCCTGATGAGTCACGACGATGACGAGATCCTCACTGTAAGTCTGGCTGACCACACAGGTACGGCTGGAGTGGTAAGAGGGGTACCTGTCTCAAAATGGTAGGGCGATCTAAGGAGTAGCATTTCGCTGTTATTTCACTTCACGAAGAACGCGAACCCCGAGGCACAAGAACACCAGAGCTACGCCTCCCAAGAGAAGACACAAGACTTCGGCAATGACCGGTTGCCTACAACGAACATCGTCATGAAAGAACGTATACCGACAATCGCACGTTATGCAGTTCAAGCTAGCAGAGGAGTACATCCATAACAAACTCCAAATTGCCCCCAAGAAGCATATCGCCGAGAACCCGAGCCAGATGATTCCAGTCTTTTTCGCCATCCCTTCCTAACGGGCAACGTACGAACTTCGGACGAGTAGGCCCGTACGTATAAGATAAGCAACCAGTTCACCTTCTTGGTCTCGCCGTTGGTGACGATGAATATTCATGCATTTCCCTCACCCACAACTCGACCACCAGCACCGCATCTGGAGGAATGAGGCCGGGAACTCCTTCCTCCCGGTAGGCCAGGTGTGGACTGATGCGAACCTTCCGGTAACCGCCGACTTTCATCCCGATCAGCGCCTGCTCGATGCCGGCAATGACCTGACGACGTCCGAGTACGATCGAATGGTCGATCAAGGTCGCACCGCCCTCCATCCGCACCATCTCAGACGGCAGGTGCGCCGCCTGTCGCTCGTTCAGCGGCACCTCGTCGCCGCGATTCAAGAATAGGCGCATGTTATAGACGACCCGATCGCCTTTTTGCGCGACCCGGCCTGTGCCTTCCCGCTCGTCCAGCAGCTCCAATCCCTTGATCGGCCTCATGACGCCCCCAACCGCCGGTCAGTACACAATCGTCGTCAGCGACCGCGATGCATCGTCCCGTTTCTCCACATGCACCGGCACCCGGCCGATCACGCGCCCGTCTTCGGTTTCCACGTCCACGCGCCAGTCGCCGACATCCAACCCTTGCTTAAACGTATAGGCGCGATACCCACCTTCACGCCCTCCGGAAATTTTGAGGGGTATCGTGTCGGCATGGCTGAAGGGCTGACTGGTATCGCTGCGATAGTACCAGTGGTGATAGACCGTGGTCTTCAGCGTCACCGGTGCAAACACCGCGGTGAAGCAATAGATCGGTTCGTCGGCGGCCACGGTCGTATTCGATCGCTGCCACACATGAAACCACCGTTTTTCGTAGGACAGTTCGAAATGGTCGCCGGATCGCTTGATCTCGTGATACATCCCCCCGAACTTCATCGAGAGCGGCACAGGCGGAATCCAGTTCAGAAAGTAGAACCCGACCAACAGGCCGATCAGCGCCAGCGCGGGCGCGCCGGCCAGCAGCGCCTCACGGTTGGTACGGGCCGGGTTTCGCCGATAGATCAGGTGCACGACGCGCAGCACGACCAGCACCGTGAGTGCGGCCCCGGCAAGAAAAATGGCTTGGTTCATCAAGCCGGTCATGACGGGCAGGAAAAACGTGAAGAATCCGAAGCAGACCAGGGCATAGAGGCCAACCAGCAACTGCACGTTCGAGAGCCGGTCGCGTAGGAATTCGTTGGCAACCAGAAATCCAACCAGCAGGCAGAAAAAGACCGCGGTCCCGGTAAAGGTCGCGCTCTTGGAATAGAAAATCGTGTAGGCGCTGAAGAGGCCGCCCAGCAGGAATTGAATGGCCATCGGCGCATAGGGCTTGGCCTGCACGATCCATCTCATAAGCCGAGGCGCATCCGGCGGGAGATCCTCGACCGTCGCCTCGTTCGTGCCCAACCGGCCGGTCAGCACAATGAGAAAGCCCAACAGGGCAAGATAGAGCAGCAGCAACAGATTGTCCTGCAACCGGTCGATACGGGTCAGCGTCACCGTGTCGTACGTCACGCCGCTAAAGAAAAACAGCGGCGGAAGGTAGGGCTTCCCCAACACCGATTGAAACCGTTGCATCGAGACCATGGGCTAGATTTCAGGAGAAGCGGACGATTGTCAAACGAAGAGAGGAATCAGGCTAGATAATTTCACCCGGCGGCTCAAAATGATCATCCAGCAAGGCCGCAGGAAGCGAGGAACCCGAGGCGTACATGCCCTTGTACGTTGAGGGTCCGTAGCGACCGAGAACGAAGCTGGGGATCATTTTCAGCCGCCGCAGCTAAAGAAAGGGGGGAAGCGGCGCATACGTGACATCATACCCCAGCAGACGTTCCAACCACGCAGTCATATGTTCTTCAGGCAAGGGCGCACGATTCAAGCGGGCCTCCAGTTGAAAGCCTCCGGCTGTGCCGACAATCCCGATAATGGCCGACGCATCGTCCCCTTCCGGCATCAACTCCTGTGTTTGAAATTCGCACAGCGTGCTATAGAGGCGGCCCTGCGGCTCGATCGTGGCGAGCACTTCCGGCAATTCGCCCAGCGCGCAATGCACGGAACAGCGATACACCGAACGGGCGCCTGGTTGTACCGCCGCAAATGCGTCCAGCGCCGGCTCCGAAAAGCCCGTCAGGTAGGCGCGCACACCGGCCGGTTGTGGCGCGAAGGTGGCCGCCAACCGGCTTGCCGGCACGAGAAACTCGTAGGCATCTAAGGAGTTGTATTCGAACTGACAGGGGCCGAAGGCATCCGGCCAGGAACAGAAAAACGGCGTTGCCGGATCCGCCGGCCTCAACACCAGGGCACCCTTCTCCACGGAGGTTTCCACCGGCAGGTCCAACGTCCCGATGGCGTCGAGAAAGATCGCCCGCCGCTCATCGATCCATTCAACCCGCCGCGCGTCCTCACGCGTTTCCCCGGGCGTCACCACCTCTTGGGTATGCAGGCGCACGCGGATAAAGGCATGGTTGTGACGAAAGCCGAACCAGAACATGCAGGTGGGATGATGAAATCTGAGCCCCGGTTTCGTGCGCCAGGGATGGCTGATGGAACAGTAGGTACCGACGTCCTGAAACCGCTGATAAACCGTGTGGTAGCCACCGGCGAGCAGAAAGAAATCGCCTTGCCAGGCCTCGCGGAGGTGCAGAAGCGTGACGTCCTCCGTCGCCCAGTGATCGAGTTGATCGAATGCATCAGGGGAATCGACCGCCCAATCCTCCACGTAGCAAATCACATCCTTGGCGGGATGCGCGGGCTTCAGTCCCAAAGTCGCCAGCCGCTCGCCGACCGCCAGTACCTCGCGAAAGGTCAATCGGCCAGGGGTCTCCCACCGCCGTTCACGCACAACCACCCTCCGCACTCGCCACGCGACGGCCGAAACCGGACCGCTTCATTTGGCCGACTTCAGCGTGCGGCCCTCGATTTTGGTATCGGTGATAAACCGCTCAATCCCGTCTTGCAGGAGGCCGGACATGACGGTTTCGACATCTTCGCTGGTGAACCAGAACACCAGCTTGGTCTGTTCGCCCTGAATGTTGCGCACGGTGCTGCTGTCGTCCGCGAGGTTCTTGGCCTTGACGACCAGACGACTCTCACCGGTCAATTTGGTATTGAAGACCCGGCTCTTCGCGTTCGTCGAGAAGTCACGGATTTCTCCCCCGATCACGATATCCGCGCCTGACACTCCGACGCCCGCCTGTACGACGCGCGCGTCCCAACCGCGGCGGTTCCATCCCCGCTGGCGCAGCGTTTCGGCCAGCGCCTCGGCAATCGTCACTCCCGGCGCGCCTCCGTTGACGTTGAAATTCGTGACCCCACCGCCCAAATGGGTACGTTGGCCGATCTTCGACCGGTCGGTTCGCAAATCTTCAAACGGTTCGATCACAATCTTCAACGGCTCAGTCTGGCTGCTCTGCGCGAACGGCTGTTGCGTCTGAAGATTCAGCGAGACCATTTCTCCCGTGCCGGCACAGCCCAGCAGCAACGCCAGGCCCACTGCGACACAACACTGACCCACCATGCGACATCCCTGTGCAATCACACATGCCTCCCTGTCAGTAAGTGACGTTCCCCAAAGACGCGCACAGTCTACCCAACTCCCAGCCGGATGACAAACGGGAAGGAGGCCTGGAAGAAACGCGTCGGCGCGGCGCGCTGAATGCCGATGACGGAGAACACGCACGGCTGGAACAAGTCGAATGCAGGGCCGATCAAGGCGTCAGGAGCGGCAGGAGGCTCCGGAAAGTCTCACGGCCCACCTCCGACAGTCGGCCTTCGGACATAGCCGGCTGATCCAACGGTACGAACCGGGCAATCTTGAACCAGGCCCGACCGGACAAGACGGCCGCCAATTGAGCCTTGCGGTCATGGGTGATCGGCAGGGTGTAGCCTTCGCCCCGCTTCCATTCCCAGAGCGTGGGAGCGAGGGACAGCTCCAGCCCCTGACCGGCCAGCTGGTGGAATCGATCAAAGAAGTTCTTCTTGCACTGTTTGACCTGCCCCCCTTCCACAATTATGGCAAAGACCAGATGGTGGCCCCACCAGCAGAGCGAGCGAAAGGTGAACTTGTCGTCTCCGAGGAAATGTTTGGGGTAATCCAGGTATTGATAGGGGCACTCTTCGAGCCGCTCGCCCTTCACAACCTGCATTTTTGATGGATCGAACCCGGGCGGCACCAGCAGCGCGGTCCGGCCCAGGTCTTCCTGCAACCCTGCCTGGAGCTCGGTGAGCAGATCCCGCACCTTGAGGATGATACGTTCCTTGGCGCGAAACAGCTCCCCGTCCGCAACCAAGACGAGTTCAACGGGTGTCAGCGAGGAGTCCTGTGGCGGAGAAGCCATCGTTCGTGATCCGTGACGAGTCGCATCCGGCAAGGTACGTTTCACGTTTTACATTTCACGGCTGTTGCGCGAAAGGCCGGCGGACTGTTTCAGCACCGGCGAGGAGTCTGTCCGAGTCATCCTTCGTTGCGAGGCGAAGGAGCTGCCGGTAGATGCGAGGCCGCAGGCGCGAAAAAACCGGAGGCGTATTCACTGGAATACGTTGAGGATTTTTTCGAGCCGAGAACGACGCAGATGCCGGCAGCTCGTGTGCCGCAGCAGAATGGCATGACTCGGACAGACTCCTAAGACTTCTGGTGGGATTCGAACACCGACACCTGCAAATCGAATATCCGGCGACAGTCGGCGCAACGCAGGCCTACGCTGTCCCGGATCACATCCAGTTCGCGAATAGTGACGGACACGGGATGCGCCTGAAGGCAGGCCTCTAGCAGTTCCTTCGCCGTCGGGAGCGCCTTGGCACCCGACATGTCGCCGTCAACCGGCACAGCCGCCACCCGCGCCACCACCTGGTCCGCTGCCATGTGGTGCATCATGCGACAGGACGTGCAGGCGATGATCAGCCGCCCCGTCTCGTCGATTCGCTTCAATGACAGGCACAAGGGATGGACGGCGAAACACTGTTGCACGAAGGCGCCGCTTTGAAATCGTTGCCCCATCACCACCTGATAGAAGAGCCAAAAGAGCCTATGGCGTATAGCTTATAGCGGAAGGCAAGAAATCGAGAGCGGGCGTACTTGCTGTCAGCTCTATGCCATCAGCCATACGCTCTTACCCCCACGAAATACGTTTCACGTGGCACGCTTCACCATGCCGCTATAGTTTCGCCAACCCCAGCATCATGAGCACCCCGAGGGCGTAGGGAATCATACAGGAATACAGCACGGCGTTGAAGGCTCGCTCCGGCGAAGTCGATCGGACGGTGTGATCTTTGTAAATGAACTCGTAGGCGAGAATCAGCAGCGTGAGGGTCAGCACGAAGACCCGACTCGTGCGAGGCCAGGTGTAGTGCCCGCTCACGATGAAATTGGCCGTAAAGAAGCCGCTGGAGATAAACAGAAGCGGCGCAAGCACATAGCGAAGGGTGTGGGAAAAGTAGACGTGCCAGACAGGTCTGGTGGATCGTTGCTGCGGATCGAGTAAGAGGGTCATGACCCGACTGGTGCGGGTTGGCTGGAAGGCGGCGGAGCGGCTTGCTTCGCCTGTTCCTCGGCGGTCCGGCAGGTTTTGCAGATGCGCGGACGCTGCTTGAGGAAGCTGATCTTCCCGCTGGCGAGACAACTATAGTGCACAAACTCATCGCACACCGCGCAACGCGACCACCCGCCGCGGAGCATCGTTTTGTCGCGGTAGAGGCCTTGCTGACAGACCTTACAGTTCCGTGGTTCGATCCCCAGCAACATGGGTGCCCACTCACCGGCAGCTTTTCGAATACTCATGGCACGGGAGTATAGCGAACGGGTCGAAGGAAAAACAAGGAGGGAGGGCGCCCTAGACTGTCCTTCGAAGACACGGCCGGCTCACCGTCTCGCCGGCGTGCGCAAACATGACGCTCATTATTCTTCGCGTCGCGCACCTCGCGCAACGCGCACGATCAGAATGTACTCGTCCGACGCGCGCAGACACCACCAGGGCACCCTCACGAGGGGAAGAAAGGGCGAGAAGAACGCCAGGCACCTTCCTTGTGGAGAAAGCAAAAAACCGGTCGGATCGGGTGGTAGATTAGGATGAATTGTGGCCTATTGCCCCAGAGAAAACAGGCGAGCCGCATGGTGCACAGTCAAAATATGCACCTGCTTCTCGACCAAACGATAGACACTGCGATACGAGCCTTGAACAACTTCACGAATCTGCGGATCGGCAAGTTCAGGCACAATCCTCCCCTCCTGAGGAAACAATATCAAACGGTCCACTGCAGCCAGTAGTCGCTGCGTCACCAATCTGAGCAGCATGCGGAGAATCTTTGGCAATGAATTGTTTGATGGCCTGAACGTCAACGATCGCCCGACGCGTCCAAAGGAGGGTCATCCGAGCAGTTGGCGAACGGCATCCTGGTGGGGGATCATCTCGACGGCATGAGATTGACGGAGCCCTTCCTCTGCCTTCGAGAGAAAGCAGAGCCGTTCAATGGCATCTTCGAGCGTCGCGTTGTCGGGCAGTCGCTCAACAGCCTCAAGGATCTTTTGCTTGGCAGTCTGAGCACCCACGGCTGGCACTCCTCGGTGTAGGACCTACTCTATGCCACTTGCATACTGTCATCGATTTGAGGGCCAGCGCCTGCGGCCTCAAACGGGTACAAGCCTATGCGACGATAGGAGAAACCCATTCACACAATCCGTCACGCCGGAACTTCGTTCAGTCGCCGCACATGCAAGACTTCGTTATTGGTGAGCAACTCAATCTGTGACTCGCGCACAGTCACGACCGCCAAGGTTTCTCCAACCGCGTTGAACACCTCCAGGGAATAGCCTGCCTCTTCTCCCGGCCGGCCGGGGTGAGCTTCCACGATCGAAGCCACATCGCCTTTTCGAAGTTTGTAGGAGGGTACATCGACCTTTAAGGCCACCTTGCTGAACAGTTCAAACGCCATATCAAACTCCCTTCGTCGGATAGAGCGTGATGAATTTGGTGAGGCCGTTCGCCGCCTCAACCATCCAGATGCTTTCAACCTGCAACCGCCGGCCGTTTGGACCGATCAATGTTCCGCTGATCCGATACTTCGTCCCATAATCGTTCGTCTCTTCGAACAGCGCCTCTACAGGAAGCAATTGCGCGCGAATATCGTCTACAAGCTGATCGGCCTGGGCAACCGTATAACCTGCCGATCCTAAAAACTGGGACTTATCGTTTTCCGGCCGCCACTCCAAAAGATAACCCGCCACTTTTGCCCTGGCGATCATGGCATCAGGAGCCAGTTTCATTTGTAGAGTTCCTGCAATGCGACTCTTCCACTCCGTTAGGTCACGAGGCTACGCCAATCTCAATAAACCTGCCAGGAATCTAGCGGGAAATCAATCTCCGAGCCTCACTCGAAGCTCCTTCCAAGCTCGCTCGTGCCCTTCTCTCCCCAGGGCTGGCATCCGGCAATCCTCAACTGTGCGCGTCGAACGAGGGCCTTCTGAGGCCGCGCGTTCTGCGAGCAAGAGGATGCGGAACGCTGGCCCTCTCTCCCCCCCTCCCGTTTGACACTCCCCGAACCCCTTTGTTACTCTCTCGCGCACATGAAGACGCACAGCCCCCTGAGCAGTCCGGCATGAGCCCCACGGGCCAACTTACCCCGACCGGTATGGACATCCGCCAGTACCTCGAACGGAAACGCGAGGAGGTGGACCAGTATCTGCAATCGGTCATCCCGAGTGCCGAGACCATGCCCACGACGCTGCATGAGAGCATGCGGTACAGCCTGTTCGCAGGCGGGAAGCGGGTCCGGCCCATTCTGGCCATCGCCGCCGCCGAAGCGGTGGGCCACGCAGGGAAGGCCGTCTTGCCTGTCGCGTCCTCATTGGAATTGATTCACACCTATTCCCTCATTCACGACGATCTCCCGGCGATGGACAATGACGACTTTCGCCGCGGGAAACCGACCAACCATAAGGTGTACGGCGAAGCGATGGCGATCCTGGCCGGCGACGCGCTGCTGACCATGGCCTTTGAACTCTGCGCCCGCGCGAATGCCGAGCACAGTCTCGATGCCGCGCGCCAGGTTCAGCTGATCCGTGAACTGGCCGTCGGATCCGGCAATCTCGGCATGGTCGGCGGACAGGTCCTCGACATTCAGGCCGAAAACAAGGACATCGACCTCGCCACATTGCAGTCCATCCATAAGCACAAAACCGGCATGCTGATTCGAGCGGCCGTGCGGATGGGCGCGATCACCGCCGGAGCGACGCCCGCACAACTCGACAACCTGACCTTCTACGCCGAACAGATCGGCCTGGCCTTCCAAATCGCCGACGATGTGCTGAACGTCACCGGCACGCGCGAGGAACTCGGCAAGAATCCCAACACCGACGCCCAACGCGGCAAAAAAACCTATCCGACGTTTTACGGCGTCGAGGGAGCCAAGCAACTGGCGGAAGATTGTGTGACCAGCGCCAACGACCGGCTTACCTCCTTCGGCACAAAAGCCGATCCTCTCCGCGAACTGGCCCGGTACATTACCTCGCGGAAAAATTGAAGAGCCTATAGCTGATAGCTTATGGCTGATAGTCTGACAGCTCCTCTTCCTGCCATACGCCATCGGCCATTGGCCATCAGCTCTCCATCATGAAAGCTCTCGTCACCGGCGCAACGGGTTTTGTCGGCGGGGCCGTGGCGCGTGCCCTGGTCCAGACGGGCATCGAGGTTCGCGTGCTCTCGCGGAAGGGCGCAGACCTCCAGAACCTGGCCGGGCTCCCCGTCGAGCAGGTCGATGGAGACCTGCGCGACCCCGAATCGCTCCGGCGCGCCCTGACCGGTTGCCGGCAGCTCTACCATGTGGCCGCCCACTACGCCCTCTGGGCGAAAGACCCTTCGATCTTCTACGACATCAACGTCACCGGCACGCGAACCCTGCTGGAGGCAGCCCGCGCGGGCGAGATCGAACGGACCGTCTATTGCAGCACCATCGGCGCGATCGGCCTGCCGCCGGGCGGGGGGCTGGGAACGGAAGACACGCCGGTATCGCTGGAACAGATGGCCGGCCATTACAAGCGTTCAAAATATCTGGCCGAGCAGGAAGTGCTGAAACTCGCGCGCGAAGGCCTGCCGGTCGTCATCGTGAACCCCAGCGCACCGGTCGGGGAAGCCGATGTGAAACCCACCCCCACCGGCCAGATCATCGTCGACTTCATGAAGGGCCGCATGCCCGCCTACATCGAGACCGGCATAAACCTGATCGACGTGGACGACGTGGCCCAAGGCCATCTGCTTGCCATGCAGAAGGGACGGCAGGGCGAACGCTACATTCTCGGCAACAAGAATCTGCTCCTCAATGAAGTGTTCCATATTCTGAGCCGCATCACGGGCGTGAAGGCCCCGACCATCAAATTGCCGCGCCTCGCCATTCTGCCGCTGGCCTACGCGAATCAGTGGATCTCGAACCTGACCGGCCTGCCGCCCCGCATTCCGCTCGAAGGCGTGAAGATGGCCAAGTACAAGATGCATTACGACTGCAGTAAAGCGATCCGGGAACTCGGCCTGCCCCAAACACCGGTCGAGGTGGCGCTTGAAAAGGCGGTGCGGTGGTTCCGAACGCATGACTATGCCTAATCGGATGCTGAAAAAGGCCTCCAGCTGCGTTCTCGGCTTGACAAGATCCTCAACGTACCCACGGAGAACGAGCTGTCCCGGCAGCTCGGGGTGGGTGGGTGAGAACTCGTACGCCTCCGGTCTTGTCGTCGCCTGCGGCCTTGTTGGCTGACCTTTTTGAGCATCCTCAACTTGCCCGATGGAATTCTTCTTTCTGTTCCTCAAAACGATTTGGTTTCGCCCCTACGTGTTCGCCTTTCTGGCGGCGTTCTTGTTTTCAGCCATTGCCTTGATCGGCTGGCCGCGGACCTGGCGCTTCTGGCTCATCAGCTGGATCACCGCCTTCGTCTGCGAATATTCGTCCACCCGCAACGGCATTCCCTTCGGCTGGTACTTTTACAACGGTTCCACGGTCGGGCAAGAGCTCTACTTCTCCAACATCCCCTTCATGGACTCGATTTCGTTCTCGTTCCTGCTGTTCGCCAGTTATTGCCTGGCCCTCTTGTTGCTGCTGCCGGTCCAATCGAGTTCACGCGCCGACACGACACCGCGACTTCCCGATCTGAAGTTCGATCTGCCGCTCCGGACCAGTTGGCCGGTGTTCGCCCTGACCGTGCTGTTCTTCGCCTTCATCGACATGGTGATCGATCCGGTCGCATTGCGAGGTGACCGTTGGTTTCTGGGCAAGATTTACTATTACCCGGACCCGGGTGTGCATTTCGGCGTCCCGATGGCGAACTATATCGGCTGGGCGGTCGTCGGCGCGATCTCCCTGTTGATCTACTTCCCGTTAGACCGGAGGCTCAACGAGCCCTTGCCGGCGCATCGCCCTTCAACTACCCATCGCCTGCTGCTGGGCGGCGGGCTCTACTATGGAGTGCTGGCGTTCAACCTGGCGATGACCTTCTGGATCGGCGAAACCCTTCAAGGCACCACCGGCCTCCTGATGTATGTGCCGGTGACGGCCATCCTGCTGCTACGCCTGCTCACGCCCGCAACAAAATCTACATAAACACACCCGAAGCAGGGCCGCTACGAACGCACCGTCATTGGCATTCATTTGATCGAGACTGTATAGTGTTCAAAGGCGTTGCGCCTGCACTGGAAGGTTCGTCTCCGATGAAGAAACTGTGCGGACTGTTGATGATCGGCTTCCTCGCCACCATGGGAATCCTCGGGTGGTTCGGGTATCAGTCCTATAGCACCGGCTTTAGCGCCAAGGCCGAACCGAACGAGCTGGAGGTGCTGATCGCCAGACAACTCCGCCATCTGGCCATTCCGTATGAGAATCGGCAGCTCCGGAACCCGCTGCCCGTCACGCAGGAGCTGATGAAGGAGGCCCGTGCCCACTTCGCCGACCATTGCGCCTCGTGCCATGCCAACAACGGCAGCGGAGAGACCGTGATCGGCAAGAACGTTTATCCCAAAGCGCCGGACCTTCGCCTGCGGGACACGCAAACCATGTCCGACGGAGAATTGTTCTTCATCATTCAGAACGGCATTCGCTTCACCGCCATGCCCGGCTGGGGAACCGGCGATCCGGCGAAGGACAGCGGCAGCTGGCAACTGGTGCATTTCATCCGGCATCTACCCAGCCTGACCGAGGAAGAATTGCAGGAGATGGCCGGCTTGAATCCAAAGACTAAGAAAGAACTCCAGGAAGAAGCCCTGTTCGACCAGTTTCTGGGCGGGGACGATGCCGCAGCCTCCAAGGCCGCCGGCTCCCATCATCATTAATTCGTCAACGAAAGGACGACCCGTGACATTCCTTCGACTCTTCATTGCCGCGTTCCTTCTGATCTGCGCCCCGGCCGTGGTGGCCGCCCACGGGAGCGGACAGCATGTGCTCGGCGTCGTGGCCGCCATCGACGCGACCCACATCGAGGTCAAGACGCCCAAGGGCCAGGTGGTGTCGGTGCGAATCACGGACAAGACGCAATACAAGGTGCGGAACCTTCGCCGCCCGAAAAGTCCGCCGCAGGTGGGAGACCGTGTGGTCATCGAAGCGGAGAAGGGGACCGACGGCCTGACCGCCACGGAAGTCCACTACTCGGACTCCAAACCCAAAGAGGCACAATAGCAGGCTGCGTAAAAGTGGCCATCGTTATCTCCGTCGTTCGGCGCTCGCCTGCCTGAAAAGAGCGAGGGACGTTTCACGTCTGACGTTTTACGCTTCACTGTGCTACCAGCTATACGCCATTAGCCATACGCTCTGAGTCCCCGCGAGGGACGTTTCACGATTGAAGAGAACCGTATGCGAGTGTTTCAGTTACAGGGAAGCCAGCCCAGCACGAGCGGCAGCAACGGCCTGCGCCCCATTGTCATGCGGGCACTGATCATGGGACTGGCCGTCTTTCTCGCCGTGACCATCGTGCCCGGCATCGAATCGGAAAACGTCGGCGCCGGTCTGGCAGCCGTCCTCGTGCTGACGGTGCTGAATACGCTCATCCGGCCTCTGCTCTACCTGCTGGCGCTCCCGCTGATCGTCGTCTCGCTGGGCCTGTTCATGGTGGTGATCAACGCCCTCCTGCTGCAACTGACCGCCGCCCTTGTCAAAGGCTTTACCGTGGTTGGATTCGGCGCGTCCTTCTGGGGCGCCCTCGTCATCAGCGTCGTGAGCAGCCTGCTCAACATGATCCTGGTGGTGGAACATACCCGCGTGGAACGGCACGATCATCCCCAGCGCCCACCCACGATCATCAACCCTGGCTAGCAGAGGAGAGCTGATAGCGTATGGCGTATAGCACAAACGGCGGGAGGCCCCATGGACCTTGCCATAAGCTATTGGCCATGTGCTCTTCAAATTCATGTGCTTCCTTGAGTTACCTTGATCCGGCTGCTACAATGCCGCCCGACGCTCGCCATTCACCGCCGAGAGCGCACAACCTATAACGAGCACCATGTTCCGAACATGCTGCGGGCCATGACTCACAATCGGAGTCATCCATACCGGAACACCACCGGTAGCCCCCTGCGTAGCCGGCAACATCCTGCATAGAGGTCGATGAGTCCTCCAGCCGAATCAGAAAAAAAAACCGCCGCTGAAACGCATCTGCAACGCACCCTGACATCCGTCGTCAACGGCTTACCCGCCGATGCCGCCCTGGTCGCGATTTTCCACCAGGAGCAGGGACCGCTCACGACGCAGGTGCATCGCGGGTTCACCCCGCGCGATGTCCAATCGATCGTCCGCACGCTGTCCTCGCAGAAGGTGCTGACCTCCGTCCCCGTCGGCAACGATCCCGAAGCCTCACGCACCATGCGCCTTCGTCTGGTCACGCCAGGCGCCAAGTCGCTGCTGGGCGTGCCGCTGCGCCACCGTCAGCGCACCTTTGGCTTCTTGGTGATCGGACGGAAAGATAATGCCGTCTATGCCAAAAAAGACAAGACGATGCTGGAGCAGGCCGGCGACGACATTACCAAGGCGCTCGAACGGGACAGCCTCTTCGATCTCAACGTGCTGCTGAGCCGCCCGCTGGTCGTGCAAGAGCCGCAGCCGGTCATCGCGACCCCGGATGTCTACAACGCACCGACCTCCCATGCGACCCCCGAGATCCAAGAAAAAATCGTCGTGCTGCTCAACGAACTGGGTCAGACCCTGGCCTTCGACCGCGCCTGGATCGGAGCCTATGACCCGCTTGCCGGCAATGTCGAAGTGCTCGGTATCGCCGGAGAACAAAAGACCGACCCGAAAGACCAGAAGAAAGATCTCAAAGCGGGCCAGCGCCTGACGCTCGACGCCTCCGCCGCCGGATGGGTGGTGCGCCACCGCAAGCCGCGTGTCGATCACGATCTCGCGTCGACTCAGGGCCGCTTCCTCGATCACAAACATCTGTACAAAGACCGGTTCCAGTCGTCGCTGGTGCTCCCCTTCTTCCTGCGCGGCCAAGTCGGCGGCACCATCACACTGGCCTCGAAAGAAGCGGACCGTTTTGCAGTGACCGATGCGCGGTTGCTCGAGCCGATCAATCTCAAATTGGTGGACCTGCTCCAGGCTACCCCACCCGCAGCACCAGGCGCCGCCACAGCTGAAGGCGCGCCGGATTCCGAGGCAGGTTCAGCCGCGTTGATTTCGGCTGAACCGGTGATCAGAAAACAAGAACGGCAGGCGGCCATCGGAGAGTTCAGCGCTTTCCTCGCGACTGAAATCCGGGAACCGCTGGGTTCGATTCGGGCGCAGTTGGAAGAGGTCACGGCCGAGGGCATCCTCGACTTCGACCCGCAAACCCGTGTCGAGAACGCCATGCGGGATCTGATCCGCATCGAAGCGATTCTCAACGAAATCCTGGACTTCGCCAAACCACTCGACCTCATGCGTCGGCTTTGCCGCGTTCCGGAAATGGTCGAAAATGCGTTGACCGTGGTGGCGACGGAACTGGAAGCCACTCGCATCCAGGTGGTCAAAGAATATGCGGGGCTCCTCGCCCCGGTACGGGCCGACGAAGCCAAAATGCAGCAGGTCTTCCTCAGCATTTTCAAAAATGCGATCGAAGCCATGACCCCGGGCGGCATCCTGACCATCTCCATGAGCAACCAGCGGGCAGGACGACATCTGGAAGTCCAGATCCTGATCAAGAACAACGGGGCGCCGATTCCCCCCGAACATGTGGACAAGGTGTTCGAGCCGTTCTTTACGACGAAGCGGTCCGGCACCGGCCTGGGCCTCGCCACCGTGAAGAAAATCGTCGAGGAACATCAGGGCAGTATCGGCATTTCCGGCACACCCGGCGAAGGGACCACAGTGACGATCCGTCTGCCCGGTGTCAGCCGAGGTCCGGCCCATCGGTATCGAGGGCGCGGACGCCGTCCGCCACGCAGACCAACTGCCGCATCCTAAGCCCGGACTATTCATGAATCCCTGCTCCGGCGTCCGATCCTCTCGCCCGGCGGGGCTGTTCTCGTTCGGCCTCCTCGACGGACTGCCAGTACGCCTGCGTCGGCCTTACGGGCGAGAAACCCCGGCGGGCTTCGGTCTCGAACGCCTCGCGACGGCATTCATGAATAATCCGGGCTAAGCCCTGGTTCTTGTCCCGGCCCGACGAATCAGGTCAGGTCTCTGTTGGCCACCCTCTTTTGTGCGCCCACGTGCCCCTGAACCCCTTCTGAGGCACCGCAGGCTCCTCTATATCAGCCAGCGTGACGCCCGAATCCAGGTCATCTACCCGCATAGGCCGCGCACCCCTTTCCCGCGTCAGCGGCAGTTTGGGAGGGAGGGGCTGCTCCTGCGCGCGTCCCCACAATATCAATCAACGTGACGACCAAGGGCTATCCAACTGCGAGCATGGGCCGAGCACGCCGACGTTCTTCGCCTTCAAAGTGACAGGCGAGGTGAGCCTCCTCCTGCGCGCCTCCAACGAGGGCCTTCTGAGGCCGCGCGTTGCGCGAGCAAAGCAGGGCCCCTCCTCTACCGCCTCCCCTTTCTCCTTGACACGGCTTCTTCAGATAGCTAAGATTCCCGCACTCATCAGGCTTTTAACGTCTATAATCGACCACCATACTTTCACATTCTTTCAAAGGAGTAGGGGTATGAAATTCGTGATCGGCAGCGTCGCGACCCTTGCAGGTGTATTGTTTATGTGTTCGATGGCCTCCGCGAATCCGGCCCTGTTGCCGAAGCACGAAGGTTATCCGATGAAGAACGACGGCAGCCCGGTGAACGGACAGCCGACAGCTAATGACCCAGGCCAGAAGGCTGGGGGGGGCGAGTCCACCCTGCTCAAGTCTGCTGATTCCTCCAGCAAGCATGCCGAACAGAAATTGGTGAAGTCGGACAACGCGCGAATCACCGAAGGCCAGGGCGCCGGCCGGTTACCGAACGTCCAGGGCCCGCAGATCAAGATTGAGCCACCGGTGACCTCTGCCACGAAAATCACTGGCGACCGTAAGATCGACTAGTTTCCACTCGATAGAACGAAGACGGGGCCGTTGTCTCACGACAACGGCCCCGTTTCTTTTTGTCCCATGATCGCCCCTACCGCTTCTTTCGACTTGAGCCGGCCTCCGTCTGCAATCGAAACCTCCACGGTTTCGTCGCCCATTCCCCGGCATAGTCCACACCGATCCGCGGATAGGTTTTGAGGGCGTCTTGTGGCAACGAGTCCCCGCGATCCTCAAACCAGAGCGTGTCCCCGGCCGTGAGATCCCACCGATTCAATCGGCGATCGATGCCGAACGCACGGGTCAGCCGGCCCGGTCCATCGATGAGCGACCCGTTGCATTCCACCGCCCGCAAAAGGACGGCTGACGGATAACCGTCCTGCTCGGTCACCACGTTCAACATCTCGTGCATCCCGTAGCAGAGATACACATAGGCCATTCCGGGCGGCCCGAAGAGCACCTCCGTTCTGGCCGTTCGTCCTTTCGACGCGTGGCAGGCCTTGTCCTCCGGACCAACGTAGGCCTCGACCTCGATGATCTTTCCGGCCATCAGCTTTCGCCCCTGCTCGCGTACCAGATACTTCCCAACCAACGAGCGGGCCACCTCAATGGTCGAGCGATCGAAATAGTCACGAAGAAGGATCATGGCCGCTCCAACACACACGTATCTGAACCAGCTCGAATCGTAGATGTTGACAGCCTCCACTTTCAATCGATGCGAGGGCCGTACTAGGACTTCTCCTCTCACAGCCTCTGTATCTGCCGATAGGCATCCGCTGCTCGCTCACCCATCCCGGACGCACCACGCGCGCCCCCGGCAAGGCCGCAGCCGACGGCAGCACCGGAGGCGTAGCGGCTGATCACTCAGATGTATCTAAAGGGCACCTCTATTAACCGCTAATTGAAGCCAGAAAAATCATGTCTCAAAAA
>ERZ1292633.86-Hain-H41-02um-R1-86-length-126367-cov-9_pt1 | contig 126367 bp, 116 predicted proteins | sample MGYA00564406_ERZ1292633 | MGnify/ENA primary metagenome ERZ1292633 (study PRJEB36523, sample SAMEA6512639) | groundwater metagenome | collected 2019-01-08 | study: AquaDiva: Metagenomics assemblies of 32 groundwater samples
TGGTGGTGCGCGACGGTTTCAGCTATGTGTACACCGTGGGGGTGGGCCAAAAAGTCAGCCAGCTCAAGGTGCAAACCGGCCGCCAAAGCGCAGGCCGTGTGGAGGTGCTGGGCGGCCTGAAGGCCGACGCCCAGGTGGTGGCCAGTGGCGGTGCCTTTTTGAACCAGGGCGACACCGTGCGCGTGGTGGACGCGGCCGTGTCCGCAGCGGCCAGCAAATAAAGGGACGCCATGCTCAACGTCTCTTCTTGGTCGATCCGCAACCCGATCCCGGCGGTCATGCTGTTTGTGCTGCTGACGGTGGCGGGCCTGATCGCGTTTGGTTCCATGAAAGTGCAAAACTTTCCGGACCTGGACGTGCCCACCATCACCGTCACGGCCAGCCTGCCGGGCGCTGCGCCCTCGCAGCTGGAAACCGATGTGGCCCGTAAACTGGAAAACGCGCTGGCCCCGCTGCAAGGCCTGAAACACATCACCACCAAAGTGCAAGACGGCGCGGTCTCGATCACCGCCGAGTTCCGCATGGAAAAGCCCACGCAAGAGGCCGTGGACGATGTGCGTTCGGCCATTCAGGGCGTGCGCGCAGACCTGCCGGGCGACCTGCGTGACCCGGTGGTGCAAAAGCTCAACCTGGCGGGCACGCCGGTGCTGGCTTACACCGTGCGTTCTGCGCGCATGGACGACGAAGCCCTGTCCTGGCGGGTGGACAACGACATCACCCGCAAGCTCTTGTCGCTGCGCGGGGTGGGCGCGGTCAACCGCGTGGGCGGTGTGATGCGCGAGGTGCGTGTGGCGCTCGACGTGAACCGCCTGCAGTCGTTGGGCATCACGGCGGCCGAGGTGTCGCGCCAGCTCAAGCAGGTGCAGCAAGAAGGTTCGGGTGGCCGCATGGACCTGGGTTCGGGCGAACAACCCGTGCGCACTTTGGCGACCGTGAAAACGGCGCAAGAGATTGGCCAGATCGAGTTGGCCACCGCACGGGGCGTCAGCGTGCGGCTGGACCAGGTGGCCACGGTGAGCGACACGCTGGCCGATGCCCGGTCGGCCGCCAGCCTGAACGGCACGCCCGTGGTCGGCTTTGAGGTGGTGCGCAGCAAAGGCGAGAGCGAAGTGGCCGTGGGCCGCTTGGTGCGTCAGGCGCTGGCCGACTACCGGCTGCAAAACCCCGACTTGGAGATCACCGAAGCCTTTGACTTTGTGACCCCGGTGGAAGAGGAATACAACGGCTCCTTGGTGCTGTTGTACGAGGGCGCGATTTTGGCGGTGCTGGTGGTGTGGCTGTTCTTGCGCGACTGGCGCGCCACGTTCGTGTCGGCGGTGGCGTTGCCGCTGTCGGTCATCCCGGCGTTCATCGGCATGGCCTATCTGGGCTTTTCCATCAACGTGGTGACCTTGCTGGCGCTGTCTTTGGTGATTGGCGTGCTGGTGGACGACGCGATTGTGGAGGTAGAAAACATCGTGCGCCATTTGCGCATGGGCAAGTCGCCTTACCAGGCCGGAATGGAGGCGGCCGACGAGATGGGCCTGGCCGTGATTGCCACCACGTTCACGCTGATCGCGGTGTTTTTGCCCACGGCCTTCATGAGCGGCATTCCCGGCAAGTTCTTCAAGCAGTTTGGCTGGACGGCGTCGCTGGCGGTGTTCGCCTCGCTGGTGGTGGCGCGGGTGCTCACGCCCATGATGGCCGCTTACATTCTGAAGCCCATCGTCACGGCCGCGCACGAGCCCGGCTGGCTCAAGCGCTACATGGTCTGGGCCAACTGGTGCATGAAGCACCGCCTGGCCACCATGGTGTTGGCCACGTTGTTTTTCATCGGCTCCATCTTGCTGGTGCCGCTGCTGCCCAAGGGCTTCATTCCGCCGGATGACAACTCGCAAACCCAGGTCTATGTGGAGTTGCCCCCCGGCTCCACCTTGGCGCAGACCCAGGCCAGCGCCGAACATGCCCGCACGCTCTTGATGACGGTGAACGATGTGAAAAGCGTCTACACCACCATCGGCGGCGGCAGCGCAGGCAGTGACCCGTTTGCCGGTGGCGGCGCGGCCGAGGTGCGCAAGGCCACGCTGACCATCCAGCTGACCGAGCGCGGCACGCGCCCGCGCAAGCAAGCAATCGAAAACGACATCCGTGCAGTCCTACAGCAACTGCCCGGTGTGCGCACCAAGGTGGGCCTGGGCGGTTCGGGTGAGAAATACATCCTGGTGCTCACGGGCGAAGACCCGCAGGCCTTGCAAAGCACCGCCATGGCTGTGGAGAAAGACCTGCGCACCATCCAGGGCCTGGGCTCGATCGCCTCCACCGCCAGCCTGGTGCGCCCCGAGATCGCGGTGCGCCCCGACTTTGCCAAAGCCGCTGACCTGGGCGTGACCAGCGCGGCCATCAGCGACACCCTGCGCGTGGCCACACTGGGCGACTACGACGCGGCCCTGCCCAAGCTCAACCTGTCTGAGCGGCAAGTGCCCATCGTCGTCAAGTTGGGCGATGACGCACGGCAAGACCTGGCCACGCTGGAGCGCCTGCTGGTGCCCGGCAGCCGTGGCCCCGTCATGCTGGGCCAGGTGGCCCGCATCGAGGTGGCGGGCGGCCCGGCCGTGATCGACCGCTACGACCGCCAGCGCAACGTCAACTTCGAGATCGAGTTGTCGGGCATGCCGCTGGGCGATGTGACGCAAGCGGTGCAACAACTGCCCGCCCTGCAAAGCCTGCCGCCGGGCGTGAAGATCGTGGAGGTGGGCGACGCCGAAGTCATGGGCGAACTCTTCGCCAGCTTTGGCCTGGCCATGATGATTGGCGTGCTGTGCATCTACATCGTGCTGGTGCTGCTGTTCAAGGGCTTCTTGCACCCCGTCACGATTTTGGCGGCGCTGCCGCTGTCGCTGGGCGGCGCGTTCGTGGGCTTGCTGATCGCGCAAAAAAGCTTCTCGATGCCCTCGCTGATCGGCCTGATCATGCTCATGGGCATCGCCACCAAGAACTCGATCTTGCTGGTGGAATACGCCATCGAAGCGCGGCGCGGACACCCCGCCACCGACGGCCACCCTGCCGTGCCCGGCATGAGCCGCTGGGATGCCCTGCTGGACGCCTGCCACAAACGGGCCCGACCGATTGTGATGACCACCATCGCCATGGGCGCGGGCATGCTGCCCATCGCCGTGGGTTGGGGTGCGGCCGACGCCAGCTTCCGCTCGCCCATGGCGATTGCGGTGATTGGGGGCTTGCTCACCAGCACCGTGCTGAGTTTGCTGGTGGTGCCGGTGGTGTTCACTTACCTGGATGACCTGGGGCAGTGGACAAAGCGCATGGCCACACGTGTGACGGGACGGGGCGCCAGCTGATTCGCTCCTCATCGAGGCCTTTGCGGCCTTTGCACCCTTTGTGCGTGGCATCCGCTGGCTGCTGAATCTGCCCTGACCCGCGTGGTCATGGGGCAGGCCGCAGGGCGCTCAATTTGTTGGCCCGGCAGCGGTCGCTGCAATACAAAACGCTTTCCCAGTTTTTGGCCCAGCTTTTGCGCCACGCCATGGCACGTCCACACACAGCGCAGGGTTTTTGCGGCAAGTCTCGTTTGTTCCCTTTGAAAGCCGAGGGGTTGGGCATGGTTTTCTCCTGTGAAAAGGGACGACCGAGACAAGCGCGGTAAAGACGACTATACTAACCAGTCACAAAACAGGTTTTAAAGTGCAAATGAAAAACTCATGGGTAAGTCAGTGGCTTGGTCGTCTGGCGCTGGTCTTGTTGGCGGCCGGTTGGGGCTTGATCATCCCGCTGGTGCAGGCCGGCCCCGCTGTGGGTTTGTTGGCCGCTGCATCCGCCAGTCCGGCCCACTGCCCGGTCCTTTTGAACCACACGTTCGAGCGACTGCAAGATGAAAAACCGCAGTCGCTGTGCCAGTACGCAGGCAAGGTGGTGCTGGTGGTCAACACCGCCAGCTTTTGCGGCTTCACCGGGCAATACAAAGGCCTGGAAGCGCTGAACACCCGCTACAAAGACCAGGGTCTGGTGGTGTTGGGTTTCCCGTCGAACGACTTTTCTCAAGAAAGTGGCAGCAACCAGCAGATCGCCGATTTTTGTGAAAGCACCTTTGGTGTGCAGTTTCCGATGTTCACCAAAACCCAGGTCACGGGCGAGAACGCCTCAGCCCTGTTCAAACAGCTGACCGCGCAAACCGGCCAAAAGCCACGCTGGAACTTTCACAAATACCTGATCGGTCGCGACGGCAAAGTCATTGACCAGTACAGCAGCCTGACCGGGCCGGACAGCAAAACCCTGCTGTCTGCCATCGAAAAAGCACTGAAAGCCAAACCATGAGCCGCCGCATGAAACTGGCCATCGTGGGTTCGGGCATTTCAGGCCTGGCCGTGGCCCATACCTTGAAGGACCACGCCGACATCACCGTGTTCGAAGCGGGCGATTACTTTGGCGGCCATACCCACACGGTCGACATCACCCTGCCCATACCGCAGGGCCCGGTCACGCACGGCGTGGACACGGGTTTTCTGGTCTTCAACGAGCGCACGTATCCGAACCTGATCAACCTGTTTGCGGAATTGGGTGTGGAGACCGCGCCGTCCGACATGTCGTTCTCGGTCAAGGTGCCGGGGGCGCTGAATGGCAAAACCCTCGAGTGGAGCGGCACCGACCTGAACAGCGTGTTCGCCCAGCGCGGCAACCTCGTGAACCCGCGCTTTTGGCGCATGCTGGCCGATGTGCTGCGCTTCAATGCGCTGTGCACCCGCATCGCACAAACGCAGCGTGAACAAGACCTGCAGCAGCCGCTCGCCACCTTTTTGCGCACGCACAAATTCAGCGACGCCTTTCGCGATTGGTATTTCCTGCCCATGCTGGGCTGCATCTGGAGTTGCCCGACCGACCAGATGCTGCAATTTCCGGTGGCCACCATGATCCGCTTTTGCCACAACCACGGCTTGATCCAAGTGACCCAACGGCCGCAGTGGTTCAGCGTGGTGGGCGGTGCCCGAACTTACGTCGAGAAAATCCTGGCCGGTGTGCACGACAAACGTTTGAACACGCCTGTGCGTTTGATCGAGCGCGACGAACAAGGCGTGCGCATCGTCACCGATGGCCATGCCGAACGCTTTGACCAGGTGGTGATGGCCACCCACACCGACCAGGCGCTGGACTTGTTGCGCGCGCCCAGCACAACCGAACGCACCCTGCTGGGGGCCATTCGCTACCAGGACAACCGCGCCGTGCTGCACACCGACGCCCGCGTGCTGCCCGCCAACCCCAAGACCTGGGCCGCGTGGAACTACGAACGCGCCAGCAGCAGCGTGCGCGAGTCTTCGCGCGTGTGCCTGCACTACCTGCTGAACCGCTTGCAACGCATCCCGTTTCAGCAACCGGTGGTGGTGTCGCTGAACCCATTGCAAGACATCGATCCGGCCACCATCGTGGGCACCTACGACTATGCGCACCCGGTGTTTGACCTGGCCGCCATCGCAGCCCAAAAGCGCCTGCCTTTGCTGCAAGGCCAGCAGCACACCTGGTACGCCGGAGCCTGGACGGGTTATGGCTTTCACGAAGACGGGCTCAAGTCCGGCTTGCAAGTGGGCCGCGCCTTGCTCAAGCAAATTCACGAGCAGGGCAGCGTTGCCCCAGGCCAGCAGGCGGCATGAGCGCCGCGACCGCGCTCATGGGTTGGGGCCAGGTGCGGCACACGCGCCACCGCCCGGTACGCCATGCGTTTGTTTACCCCACGGCGTTTTTGTTGTTGCCCATGCGCCAGGTGCAAGCGGGTCGCTGCGTCACAGACCTGGCCATCAACCGCCGCGCCTGGTTCGCCTTTCATGATGCCGACCACGGCGATGGCCGCCCCCCTGCACAGGGCGGTGCGCTGGCCTGGCTGGATGAACTGTTGACCCAGGAAGGCATCCACGATGCGTGTGGTGAAGTCTGGCTGCAGGCCTTTCCCCGGGTGTTGGGCCATGCCTTCAAACCGGTGAGTTTTTGGTACGCGCACCGAACCGATGGCAGCTTGGCCGCCATCGTGGCCGAAGTGAACAACACCTTTGGCGAGCGCCATGGCTATTTGCTGCCCGCGCCGCAATACGGCCGCACCCTGCTGGCCCAAAAGGTGTTTCATGTCTCGCCTTTTTGCGCCGTGCAGGGCGTGTACCGTTTTCGCTTCATGCGTGTGGCACATGACGGCACGGAACGCATTGTGGCGCGTGTGGACCATGCCGACGAGGACGGCCCCCTGATCGATACCAGCTGGAGCGGCGTGCTGGAGCCTGCGACAGCCGCTGCTTTGCGCCGCGTGACGTGGCGCTTTCCCCTGTTGACCTTGGGCGTGGTGGCACGCATCCACTGGCACGCACTTCGGCTGTGGCTGAAAAAAGTGCCGTTCTGGCGCAAGCCCGAACCCCCGCGCGAATTTTTGACCCGATGAACACTGGAGCCCCCGCATGGCCTGCACGATGAAAACCCTGGGCACCGCCGCTGTTGCGGCGGCGTTGACCACCGCAACGAAGATCCCGCATGCCCGTTTGCCCCCGGCGGCCACACGCTTGCTGGGCCTGCTGACGCGTTTGAAGATCGGCACGCTCACCCTGCACGCGCCGGACGGCAACCACCAGGTGTTTGGCACACACGAAGCGCCCTTTGCGGCCTTGCACATCCACCACTGGGCGGTGTGTGCCGAGGTGCTCAAGTCGGGCGACATCGGCTTTGCCGAAGGCTACATGTCGGAAGACTGGACCACGCCCGACCTGACCGCCCTGCTGCGCCTGTTGATTGCCAACCGCAAGCACATCGAAGGGGCGATTTACGGGCACTGGCTGGGACGCCTGGCTTACCGCGTCAAGCACCTGCTCAACCGCAACAACCGCAGCAACAGCCGCAAGAACATCCACGCGCATTACGACCTGGGCAACGCGTTTTACGCGCTGTGGCTGGACCCGACGATGAACTATTCATCGGCCTGGTTTGACGGCGACCCGACCCAGCCCATGGCCGATGCGCAACAAGCCAAGGTGCGTCGCGCCCTGCGCATGGTGGACGCGCAACCGGGTGACCGCGTGCTGGAGATCGGTTGCGGCTGGGGTGCGTTGGCCGAAGCGGCCACCACCGAGCGTGGCGCCCACATCACGGGTGTGACCTTGTCCACCGAACAATGGGCCTTTGCCAACGCCCGCATGCAGGCGCTCGGTGTGCAAGCGCAGGCCGACTTGCGCTTGCAGGACTACCGCGACATTGCCGATGCACCGTTTGACGCGATCTGCTCGATCGAGATGGTCGAGGCGGTGGGGCAGGCGTACTGGCCCACGTACTTCCAGACCATCAGCCGCTTGCTCAAACCCGGTGGCCGCGCCTGTGTGCAGAGCATCACCATCGACGACAGCCTGTTCGAGCGCTATGTGCACTCGACCGACTTCATCCAGCAGTACATTTTTCCGGGCGGTTGTTTGCCCAGTCCCAGCGCGTTCCGCAAGCAGGCGCAGGCGGCAGGTTTGCAGGTGGTGGATGAACTGCACTTTGGCCCCGATTACGCCGAAACCCTGCGCCGCTGGCGTGCGCAGTTCATGGCGCAACTGGACGCGGTGCGCGCGCTCGACTTCGACGACCGTTTCATTCGCCTGTGGGCGTTTTATCTGACGTATTGCGAAGCCGCGTTCGATGAGGCCAGCATCGACGTGGTCCAGTTCACCCTGGTCAAACCAGCCTGAACCGCATGCACGCGCACTTCAACACGACCTGGGCCGGGCTGGTTCGCGCCCATCGGGCGAGATGCTGGCTGCGCGCGGCCTTGCTGGGCGCGGTGCTGGGCAACAGTTGGGTGCAGGCCCATGCGCGGCCCGATGCCGAGCGCAACCACCCTGAAGTTGCGGCCCTGAAAGGTGCTGTGCCGACCGCGCCTGTGCGCTTGCGCGTGTGGGGGTTTGAGGTGTACGACGCCCGGTTGTGGCGGTCTGCGGGGTTTCGGTATGGCCAATATGCGCAGCACCCTTTTACATTGGAGCTGCAATACTTGCGCCGCCTGGAAGGTGCCGCCATCGCCAGTCGCTCGATCGACGAGATGCGCCGCGTGGGCCGTTTCACCGAAGTCCAGGCCCAAAGTTGGCAGGCGGCCCTGCGGGCGCTGGTGCCGGATGTGGGGCCGGGCGACCGCATCAGCGGGGTCAACCTGCCCGGTGTGGGTGCCGAGTTCTGGGTCAATGGCCAGCGCGTGGGTGCGGTCCATGACAGCGTGTTTGCGCGCCTGTTTTTTGGCATCTGGCTGGACGAGCGCAGCTCCGAGCCCAAGATGCGCAGCCAGTTGTTGCAAGGTCTGACGCCATGAACGACGGACCTGCACCGCTGACCCGGTTGCACACCCCGGGCACGGCCCTGGTGGCGACCTCGGTGCAAGCGACGCTGCCCGCATCCACCGTCGCGGCGTATGGCTTGCTGGGTTTGCCTTTGGCTTTTGTGGCGTTGCCGGTGTACGTGCATTTGCCCCACCTGTATGCCCAGCAATACGGCGTGCCGCTGGCGGCGCTGGGTGGCGTGTTGCTGCTCAGCCGCAGCATCGATGCGGTGGTGGACCCGTGGCTGGGGCGCTGGGGTGACCGGTTGTACCGCCACGCTGGGTCAGCGGTGTGGCAGGCGGCGGTGCTGTTGGCGCTGGCGGTGGCGCTGGGTTTTGCGGCCTTGTTTTTCCCACCTGCGAGCCAGCTGTCACCCGTGGGTTTTCTGGTCTGGGTGGGCGGCGCCCTCACCCTCAGCCACCTGGCTTACAGCGGGCTGGGCATCTTGCACCAGGCCTGGGCCGCCCGGCAAGGCGGCGGCGCTCTGGCGCAAAGCCGCTGGGTGGCGTGGCGTGAAGGCTTTGCCCTGGTGGGCGTGTTGCTGGCCTCGACCTTGCCCGCCCTGTGGGGTTGGGGCATGACCACGGCGTTGCTGGTGCTTTTGCTGGGCTCGGGTTTGTTCAGCTGGCGGCACACCGCTGCGCGGGTGACGGCCCTGCCTGTTGCACGACAAGGCGCAAGTCAAGCTGCAGCGCAGGGCGCTGTCAGCCTGTGGCAACCCTGGAAGCATGCGGGCTTTCGCCGCTTGTTGATGGTGTTCATGCTCAACGGTCTGGCCAGTGCTGTGCCCGCCACGCTGGTGCTGTTTTTTGTGCAAGACCGCTTGCAAGCGCCCCAGGCAATGGCGTCCTTGTTTTTGGCTTTGTACTTTGCCGCCGGGGCGTTGTCGTTTCCGCTGTGGCTCAAGGTGATCGACCGCATTGGCCTGCTGCGGACCTGGGCGCTGGGCATGGGCTTGTCGGTTCTGGCCTTTGGCAGCGTGATCGGGTTGGGCGCAGGCGACAGCGCCGGCTTTTGGGTGGTGTGCGCGCTGTCGGGCATGGCGCTGGGGGCCGACCTGACGGTGCCCGGGGCGCTGCTCAACCAGTTGATTGACAGCTGCGGCGAGCGAGGCCGGTCAGACGGCGCGTTCATGGGCTGGTGGAATTTGGCGACCAAACTGAATCTGGCCTTGGCCGCAGGTTTGTCGTTGCCGCTTTTGGGGCTGTGGGGCTATGTCCCGGGGCGGCAAGACGCCGATGCCCTGCTGGCGCTGGGCTTGGCTTATGGCTTGCTGCCTTGCGTGCTCAAACTGTTGGCCGGACTGGCTTTGTACTGGGATTTGGTGCGTGCGCCAGCGCCGTCAGTTGCGGCGCAGGCCTGACCTTTTTTGACCTTGTTGAGACCACCGGAAACGTCCATGAACCCCATCCATCGCCGCACTGCCCTGACCCGTTTGGCTGCCCTGCCCGTTTTGCCTGTGGTGGCGGCAACGCCCTTTCTGGCGGGCTGCGCCGGGCCGCAGGTGCAAAACTACGCGCAGGAAAAACCGCAACTTGACCTGCGCAGCTACTTCAACGGCACCCTCGATGCCTGGGGTGTTTTCACCGACCGCAGTGGCCAGGTTGTCAAGCGGTTCAGCGTGGTGATGGACTGCCGCTGGCAGGGCAACGAAGGCGTGCTGGACGAAGCCTTTGTGTACTCGGACGGCACCACGCAGCGCCGCATCTGGCGGCTCCAGGCCGGGGCCAACGGCGCCTACACCGGGCGCGCAGACGATGTGGTGGGTGAGGCCTCCGGCCAGGTCAGCGGCAACGCGTTTCGCTGGGGCTACACGCTGGCGCTGCCGGTCGATGGCCGTGTCTGGCAGGTGGACTTCGACGACTGGATGTACCTGATGGACGACCGGGTGATGCTCAACAAGGCCACCATGCGCAAGTGGGGTGTGCGCTTGGGTGAAGTCACCTTGTCGTTCACGCGCCGCACGCCGCTTGCGGCCCAGCCGGCTTGAGCCCCATGCGCGCAACCCCTGGCACTTCGGCCCGCCTTGCGCCACGCCGCTGGCGGCAACTGAACACCCCCATCACCGATTGGTCCGGTCGCCGGGTCTGGTTGGTGGGGGCATCGACGGGCATTGGCCTGGCCTGCGCACAGGCCTTGCGTGCCGCCGGTGCGCAGGTGGTGTTGTCGGCCCGCCATCCGCAAGGCGTGTCAGACTGGGCCGCGCAAGATGCGGGGGTGCAGTGGCGTGCGCTCGATGTGTTGGACCCGGCGCAAGTGTTGGCCACGGCCCACGCCATTGAGGCCGAAGGCCCGCTTGACTTGGTGGTGTATGCCGCCGGTTACTACCGCGCGCAACGCGCCACCGCCGTTGACCTGGAAGACTTGTTGCAGCACGACAAAGTCAATTACCAGGGGGCGTTGCAGGTGATCAACGCGGTGCTGCCGGGCATGCTGGCGCGCCAAAGCGGGCACATCAGCCTGCTCAGCAGCGTGGCGGGCTGGCGTGGTCTGCCCAACGGGCTGGCCTATGGTCCGACCAAGGCGGCCCTGACGCACCTGGCCGAAACGCTGTACATGGATTTGCAGGACCAGGACATCGGCGTGAGCGTGGTCAACCCCGGCTTTGTGGCGACCCCGCTCACGGCGCAAAACCCGTTCACCATGCCCGCGTTGATCAGCCCTGAACAGGCCGCGCGGGAAATGCTCAAAGGCTGGGCCCAAGGCCAGTTCGATATCCATTTCCCCAAGCGCTTCACCTTGTGGCTGAAATTTTTACGCCTGCTACCCTACCGCCTTTACTTTCCGCTGGTGCGGCAGTTCACCGGTTTGTGAGCGTGCATTGAAAGCCCCCATGGACACACGAAAAGCCACGCAAAATTTGGCCACGTTTTTTGAAACCTTGACACCGCAAAGCGTGGCGCAGTTGCACACGATTTACGACGCGCAAGCCACGTTCAAAGACCCGTTCAATGAGGTGCAGGGCCTGGCCGAGATCGAGCGCATTTTCCGCCACATGTACGTGGCGCTGGACCAACCGCACTTCGTCATCACCGGCCAACTGGTTGACGGGGCGCAGGCTTTTTTGACGTGGGAATTCCGTTTTCGCTTCAAGCGTTTTGACACCCGCACCGTGCAGACCGTGCGGGGCGCCAGCCATGTGGTGTTCAACGAACAAGGCCTGGTGACGCTGCACCGCGATTACTGGGACGCGGCCGAAGAGGTGTATGAAAAATTACCGGTGCTGGGCAGCGTGATGCGTTGGCTCAAACAACGCGCCAACAGCTGATCTGCCCAACACACGTGGCCGTCAAATTGGGCACGTCTTTGACGACGATCGGCAATGGTTGCAAGACACCCTCACGCCGGAACCTCAGCCTTGGATTCAAGTGCTTGCGGCAGTGGTAAATCTTGTTGTATAGTGAAATCGCGACAAAAATCAAAATTAAACACCGTTTGAGCGACAAATTACCCCGTGACTGGCCCACTGAATCTCAAAAACGCGACAACGGATACAACTTTGATTTTGTATGCGGAGATCAGTCCTGCTCAAAAGCGCGCTGTTCAGCGAGAGATTCAAGCCGGGAACTTGACGCGAATCGCCACGGGTATTGTCAGCAGCTTGCCTGCATCCGACTGGCCTCAGGTGATCGCACGCGAGCGCTTGCGCGTGCTGGCTGCCATGTTTCCAGGTGCTGTGCTCAGTCACCGCACGGCGTTCAGCGGTGGGCAGCCCGAAGACGGCATGGTGCACTTAACGCACAGCTTCAAACGTACCGTCCAGCTGCCGGGATTAAGCGTCATGCTTTGGAAAGGGCCACCTGTAGCTCCCGGTGATGCACCCATGTTGGGGCGTGATCTCTACTTCCCATCCTTGCCTCGCTTGTTGCTCGAAAACTTGCAGCCCAGTCGTGCGCCTCATCGTCGCTCAGTCGGGCGCGAGGCGGTTGAAAAACGGCTCCTCGAAACCTGTGATGCCCGCGGCGAAGAGGCCCTTTCGCAACTGCGCGAACAAGCACGCAGCTTGGCTCCTGTTTTGGAGCTAGAGGCCGAGTTCAGAGTGCTTGATGATTTGGTTGGCAGCATCTTGGGTACCCGCGCTTCGCAGCTCACCACCCCACAGGGCATCGCACGCACCGCGCACATGCCCTACGACCCTGAGCGTTTGGCGCTCTTTGAACAGCTCGCGGCTCAGCTGCGGTCTACCCCTTTGGCGCAGCCCCCTGCCGTGGTTCAAACCGAAACAGCCCGAGCCAACTTTGCCTTTCTTGAGTCGTATTTCAGCAACTTCATCGAGGGCACCGAGTTCGATGTGCAGCATGCACGTGCCTTTGTGCTGCAAGGCCAGCCCATCGCTGAGCGTCCCAAAGATTCGCATGACATTCTGGGTGTGTTTCAACAGGCGCTGCAGCCTGGCTGGGCATTGCAAACACTGGCCAGTGGCGAACCTGTTTTGAACCAATTACGCGCTCGCCATGCAGATCAAATGCAAGAGCGCCCAGAGGTTGGCCCGGGTGAATTCAAGGTCTTGGCCAATCGCGCAGGCAATACCGAGTTTGTTGCCCCTCAGTTGGTGCGTGGCACCTTGGTTCAAGGCACGCAACTGCTGCCCAGCGTTCCTGCAGGCACGGCCAGGGCATTGCTGGCCATGTTCATCGTTTCAGAAGTGCACCCCTTTACCGACGGCAACGGGCGACTGGCTCGCTTGGTGATGAACGCTGAACTCTCTGCTGTAGGCAGCTGCCGCATCATCGTGCCAACACTTTTTCGCGAAGAGTACTTGGACAGTCTGCGTGCGCTCAGCCGTCAAGGCGATGCGGCACCTTTCATGGCTGCGATGCAAAAAATTCACCGCTGGACCGCGGCATTTCGCTATCAGGATTTGGACGACACCATTGCCCAAATGGCGCAATGCCATGCGTTTGAACGCTCTCCCATCCAGTTCAAGCTACTCACGCCATCTGCCAACAGCCCCACAGCGGCTGGATCTTAAACAGGCTTGTGCTTGACGCTGTCCAAACTTTCGCTGGCATGGCGACTGGCCGCATCAGGCGGGCAAACTGTCGATGAAGCTTTGCCGCTGCGCCAGTTTGTCGTACAGCTTGTGCAGGTTCGGATAAGGCGTGCGCCAGTCGATGTGCGGGAAACGGAAATCCAGATACCCGACGGCACAGCCCACGGCGATGTCGGACAGACTCAGGTGGATCCCGGAGCAAAACGGCTTGTCGCCCAGGCCGTGGCTCATGGCGGCCAAAGCGTGCTGGATTTTGTTCAGTTGGCGATCGATCCAGGCTTGGCAGCGTTCGCTGTCCGCGCGTTCGGTCCACACCGCTTCCATGCGCGCCAGCAACGCGGCGTCCAGCAGGCCGTCGGCCAGGGCTTCCCAGGTTTTGACTTCGGCACGTTCACGCCCGCCAGAGGGGATCAGCTTGCCCACCGGCGACAAGGTGTCCAGGTATTCCACGATGACCCGGGAGTCAAACACGGCCTCATGGCCTTCCATGATCAGGCAAGGCACTTTGCCCAAGGGGTTGGCGGTGTGGATGCTGGTGTGTGCGGACCACACGTCTTCGGTGGCGAATTGGTAGTCGAGCTTCTTCTCGGCCATGACGATGCGCACCTTGCGGACATAAGGACTGGTGACGGAGCCGATGAGTTTCATGGTGGAAGTGGTCTGAGCAGAATGGTTTCGATTCTAGGGGGTCCGCCGGTGCTGGCCCTGACGGGGGGCGTTGATCTGCGGGCGCATCTGCGGGCCTGGGCGTTGGGGTCGTGGGAATTACAATCGACGGATGAATTTCACCCCCATTTCCGCCCTGTCGCCGCTGGATGGCCGTTACGCCAGCAAACTCAACGCCTTGCGACCGCTCATGAGCGAGCAAGGTTATATGCACCGCCGCGTGCAGGTCGAAATCGCTTGGTTCATCGCTTTGTCGGATGCGGGCTTTGACGAATTCAAGCCCTTGACACCCGGCGCGCGCAGTTACCTGACGGCGCTGGTGAAGCATTTCTCCGAGGCCGACGCCGTCGCCATCAAGGAGTTTGAAAAGGTCACCAACCACGATGTCAAAGCCGTCGAGTACTGGATCAAGTCCAAATTCAAGGACCGCCCCGAGCTGGAAAAAGCCGCTGAATTCGTGCACTTTGCCTGCACCAGCGAAGACATCAACAACACCAGCCATGCCTTGCAAATCAAGGGCGCGCGCGCCCATGTGATCTTGCCCGGGCTGGATGGCCTGATTGCTAAGCTGCGCGAGATGGCCCATGCGTTTGCCGAAGTGCCCATGCTCAGCCGCACCCACGGCCAGACCGCCAGCCCCACCACCGTGGGCAAGGAAATGGCCAACGTGGTGATGCGCCTGAACGGCTGCCGCGAGAAAATCGCGGCGGTCAAGCTCATGGCCAAGATGAACGGCGCGGTGGGCAACTACAACGCCCACCTGTCGGCCTGGCCCGACTTTGACTGGGAAGCCTTTGCCAAGAAAGTGGTTGAAACCCCTGAACTGGGTGAAGGCCAGAGCGCGGAGTGGGGCCTGGGCCTCACCTTCCAGCCCTACAGCATCCAGATCGAGTCGCACGACTACATGGCCGAGTTGTTCGACGCCGTGGCCCGCACCAACACCATCCTGATTGACCTGTCGCGTGACATCTGGGGTTATGTGAGCCTGGGGTATTTCAAGCAGCGTCTGAAAGCCGGCGAGATCGGTTCGTCCACCATGCCGCACAAGGTCAACCCGATTGACTTTGAAAACGCCGAAGGCAACCTGGGTCTGGCCAACGCCGTGCTCAAGCACCTGAGTGAGAAGCTGCCGATCAGCCGCTGGCAGCGCGACCTGACCGACTCCACCGTGCTGCGCAACATGGGCGTGGGCCTGGGTTATACCGCGCTGGCCTATGCCTCCTTGATGACCGGTCTGAACAAGCTGGAACTCAATGAAGAAGCCCTGGCGGCCGACCTGGACGCTGCATGGGAAGTGCTGGCCGAGCCGATCCAGACCGTGATGCGCCGCTATGGCGTGCAAGGTGCCTACGAAAAGCTCAAGGAAGTCACACGCGGCAAGACTGTTTCTGCGGCCGACCTGCACGGTTTGATTCAGGCCCTCGAGATTCCGCAAGCCGACAAGGACCGTCTGCTGGCCATGACGCCGGGCAGCTACGTCGGCAAGGCCGCCGAGCTGGCGCGTCGCGTTTGATCGGTTCACATGGCCCTCAAATCCACCATCTACAAAGCCAACTTGTCGATCGCTGACATCGATCACAGCTGTTACGAAGACCACCAGCTCACACTGGCGCGCCACCCTAGCGAGACCGACGAGCGCATGATGATCCGCCTGCTGGCGCTGGCCATCAACGCGTACAAACTGCAGGCCGTGTGCCATGGCGATGGCAAGCTGGCCTTTGGTGCGGGCCTGTCCGATCCGGACGATCCGGACGTCAGCTTGCGTGACTTCACGGGCCGCACCCGCCTGTGGATCGAAGTGGGCCAGCCCGAAGACAAACCCATCATGAAAGCCTGTCAAAAGGCCGATGAGGTGTTGTTGTACTGCTTCAACCATGCGGCCGAAGTCTGGTGGAAAGGCATCGAAACCAAGCTCACCCGACTGGACAAGCTGCAGGTCTGGCGTGTGCCCACCGAACGTTCACAAGAGTTGGCCAAGCTGGCTGAACGCAGCATGCAGCTGCAAGCCACCGTGCAAGAAGGTTCCGTCACCTTCAGCAGCGACAAAGGCAGCGTGCACATCGAGTTGATCCGCTGGAAGTGACCCGCTGAACGGGCTGGCCTGGTAGGTCGGTGGCTTCAGCCCCGACGTTTTTCAGTCACTTCGCGAAAGGTTGGATGTCGGAGCTGAAGCTGACCTACAAATCCAGCTTGGCCTGGGCCAGCGCCGCCGCTTTCGCCCATTGGCGGTCTTCGGCCGCACGTTCGGCGTATTTGTTGAACCGCCACGATGTGCCGTCCACCGTGATACGCTGCCACACGGCGCGTTTTTCGCCGGGGGTCATCTCGGTCCACAACTGCACTTCTTCAAAACTGCGGCCACAGCCTTTGCAGGTGTCATCGCCCTGGCTGGTCGAACAAATCGCAATGCAGGGGGTGTCTGGTGTGGTGGCATACCAGTCCTGCCAGGCTTGCGCAGCGGCCACAGGCAAGGTGAATTCGTCGGCCAGATCGTGCTGGTAGTAAACCATCAGCGCATACACCTCGGCCAAGGCGCGCAACTCGCGCGGCAACGCCACCCCGTCGGGTGAGGGGTTCTTGTCGCGCCAGTGGTTGATGGCGGCTTCGATGTCGGTGATGTGGATTCCGGCCATGGTGTGTGAGGAACAGGACGGCGATCATAGCGCCTGCATCCTGCCCGACAGGGCGTGGGGCGAACATTCAATGTCCCCAAAATTTCCAAGGGTAAGCCAAAACAAGGTTTAATCACCCCCTGAAGGGGAGTAGCTCCCTGTCGCCGTGGCCTGCCAAGCGCCCCGGTTTTGATGAGCCGTCAATACGTAGCGAAAGCTTCCGGTTCATCAGGCACAAGCCCCGCTTGTTGCTGAGCAAGACCTTCGATCCAAGCCTGTCCGGGTGGGTCGAACTTGCTGCAAGCCATGCCCATGGCCCACGCATTCTTTTGCCCATCTCCGCCAGGTTCAACACATTGAACCGGAGTCTTCTATGGAATTTTTATCGGCACCCTGGTGGTCTGCATTGTTGGCCATCATCTTGATTGACCTTGTGCTGGCGGGTGACAACGCCATCGTGATCGCCCTCGCGGCACGCAGCCTGCCCCCTGATTTGCAAAAGAAAGCCATTTTCTGGGGCACGGTCGGGGCCATCGTTGTGCGGGGCCTCATGACCATTGGCGTGGTCTGGCTCTTGCAAATTCCGGGTCTCATGCTGGCCGGTGGTTTGGGTCTGCTTTGGGTGGCCTACAAACTGTTGGCCGATGCCGGCCATGAAGATGACCACGGCCCCATGGCCAGCACCTTCTGGGGCGCCATGAAAACCATTGTGGTGGCCGATGCGCTGATGGGCGTGGACAACGTCCTGGGCGTGGCCGGTGCCGCGCACGGGGCCTGGGATCTGGTGATCCTCGGTTTGTTGATCAGCGTGCCGATCGTGGTGTTTGGCAGCTCGGTGGTGCTCAAAATGGTGGAACGCTTCCCGGTCATCATCCAATTGGGTGCGGCGGTGCTGGCTTTCACAGCGGCCAAGATGGTGGTGGGCGAGCCTTTGCTGGACGGCCTGTTTGATGCACCATCGCAGGCTGTTTGGCGTTGGGCCACCTACCTTGTGGCCATCGTGGTGGTCTTGGGCACGGGCTGGTGGCGTACCCGGAAGTCGCCAACGGTCGCCTGATCCAGGCTCAGCGCTCGGCCTGCATCTCCCGCACCAGGGTCTGGGCCTGTCGCAGCCGGGTGTCCACTATCGAGGCCTCGATGTGGTCACCGGCTTGCAGGCGGTTGTTTTTGGCCCAGTCCTGCGCTGCGCGAAAGCGGTCCACGGCACCGCTCCAGTCCATACGGGCCATCTGGGCTTCACCTTCGGCGCGCAGCGATGGCAACGTCTGGCTTTGCAAGGCCAGCATGCGGGACAAGGTGTTCCAGGCTTGCGCATCGTGCGGTGCTTGCGTGACCAGTTCGCGCAGTTGTCGCGTGATGGCGGCACTGGCCGGGTGGGGCGGCAAGCGCAGCAAAGCCTCTGCCGTGGCCATCAACTCCGGGCGTTGCAGCGCTTTGCCGGGCGGGGTTTCCAGCAGCTGCAAGGCCAGACCAAAGCGTTCTTGCTTGGCGGCCACTTCGGCTTGCAGCAAGCTCGTCAGGCGCTTGGCCTGTGGTGACTGCGCCGTCAAACCCGACAGGGCTTGCCAGCTGCGCTCGGCAGCGGCCGCGTCCTTCAGTTGCAGGTGGGCCAAGGTGGCTGCGTACAACGCGCCCGCTTTTTGTGCCGGCGTGGCCTGCGCTGAGGTGGCTTTGCTGTCCTGTGTCCAGGCTTTCAATGCCTCCAGGCTGTTTTGAGACAGGACCCGGGCCCGCGCGGACAACATGGCTTGTGCCATGTCGGAGGGGGCACGCGGGTTGACGCTGTTCAGTTGCAAGCGCGCTTGCATGTCGGCGATGCGCTCGGTGGTCAATGGGTGGCTGCGCAGGTAGGGGTAAGCGCCGTTGTCGTTCACGCCAGCGGCTTGCTGCAGTTTGGCGAACATGCCGACAAAACCCTGCGGGTCATAACCCGCGTCGGTCAGCACCCCATAGCCCACCCGGTCGGCTTCGCGCTCCATGTCGCGTGAATAACTCAGCTGTGACTGGATGGCGGCAGCCTGCCCGCCGACGATCAGACCTTGTGCCGCTTGCGGATTTTTGCTGATCGCGATGGCCCCCAAAATCATGGAGCCAATCACCCATGGGGTCATTTTGGATTGCTCGTCCATGGACCGTGCGATGTGGCGTTGCGTGACATGGCTCAGCTCATGCGCCAGCACCGACGCAAGTTCGTCGCTGGAACTGACCACCGCGATCAGGCCCAAATGCACACCCAGATAGCCCCCTGGCAGCGCAAACGCATTCACGGACCGGTCACGGCCCAGCAAGATGCGCCAGGCAAAACGCGCTTGCAATTCTGGCGACAGTTCACCGCGCGCAGCGGCCGCTTTCACCAGCGGTGCCCACAGGCGCTGGATGTATTCGTCCAGCACAGGGTCTTCTAGATAATCCGGGTCGCGGTACAACTCACGCGCAATGCGGTCGCCCAATCTGCGCTCTGCACCGAGTGAGATGCCCTCGCCGTTGCCCAAAGAAGGCAAGGCGTTGGACTGGGTCCAGCCCGGCTGCAAGCCCAGCGTTCCCAGCAGCAAAAGGCACAGCAGTTTGGAAGGACGGAAGATGTTTTTCAAGGTGATCGATGACCCGTTGAATGACCTGTTGATGGCCGTATGATGCGCCATTCTTGTCAATCTTTTGTAAATGGTACCAAGCCATCACAACCATGACCCAGTCGACCGATGTCCTGACCCATTTTGATGCCCAAGGCCAGGCCCACATGGTGGATGTGGGCGGCAAATCCAGCACACGCCGCATCGCGGTGGCCACCGGCCGCATCGAAATGCTGCCCGCTACGCTGGCGCTGGTCCAGTCGGGCACCGCCAAAAAAGGCGATGTGCTGGGCATCGCCCGCATCGCCGGCATCATGGGCGCAAAAAAAACCAGCGAGCTGATTCCGCTGTGCCACCCGATCGGCCTGACGCGTGTGGCGGTCGAGTTTGAAGTGCTGCCTGCCGAATCGACCGTGGTGTGCAACGCCACCGCCGAAACCATCGGCCAGACCGGTGTGGAGATGGAAGCCCTGACCGCCGTGCAAGTCGCCCTGCTCACCATTTATGACATGTGCAAAGCAATTGACCGGGGCATGACCATGACAGGCATCACGCTGCTGGAAAAGCATGGGGGCAAGAGCGGGAGCTGGAGCGCTTGAAAGCGGGCGCTCACAAATTAACGATGGAGTCGCCTTCGGATTGAGGCTTTGGCCCATTTCTGTCTCACTCAGGAGCAGAGATGGCATCGTTCAGACAACATGGTAATGGCTGGCAGGGCCGCGTCCGACGCCGAGGCTACCCAGATATCGTTAAGACATTTCAAACCAAGGCCGACGCTGAGAAATGGGCGCGGTCACTTGAGGCTGAGATAGACAAGGGGCAATTCGTTAGCGTCAGCGAAGCCCAGCGGACCACCTTGGGCGATCTGATCGCCCGCCATTTGGTTGAGGTCACACCCTCAATGAAGGGCGCAGCGGAAGACACGATCCGGCTGAAAGCCATGATGCGCAAACCAATCGCACGGTGGAGCATGGCGAATCTGAGTGCCGCTCGGATTGCAGATTTTCGAGATGAGCGGCTCAAGGAGGTCAGCGGGGGAACAGTCATCCGGGAACTGGCGTACCTGTCGGCCATCATCAACCACGCCCGCAGGGAGTGGGGAATCAATGTGCCGAACCCAGTGCAAATGGTGCGCAAGCCACAAAGCCCACAAGCACGGTCACGGGTACTGACCGACGAAGAGGCGGTAAGACTACTTGAGGCTCTGGAGCCAACAGGCCGAAGAAGTCACTGGACCAAGCCGGTAGTTCAGCTTGCTCTGGCTACGGCGATGCGTCGGGGAGAGTTGTTGTCCCTTCGCTGGGAGCATATTGACCTGCAAGGCAGGACAGCTTTCTTACCCGATACTAAAAACGGCGAGTCCCGGACCGTGCCGCTTTCATCAGTAGCAGTGAATCGCCCCGGGTTTCGTGGAGGCCAGTTGGTTTAAGTTGAGACCTCGGTCTCGTTCTTCCCGGCAAGTTGCCGGTAGTAGTTCGCCTCTGCTTCAGCAGGTGGAATATACCCAATCGAGCCAAGCAGTCGGTGATGGTTGAACCAAGCCACCCATTCAAGGGTTGCCAGTTCCAGTGCTTCCTTGGTTTTCCAGGGCGCACGGCGGTGGATCAATTCGGCCTTGTACAGCCCATTGATCGTCTCGGCCAAGGCGTTGTCGTAGCTGTCGCCACGGCTGTCATCGCCCGGACGGGCAGGGTATGCGGTGCTACAGCAATTGAGGGTCGCCTGAAGTGCGCCCAGCACGGCGGCAAGTCCACAGGGCCCAAGACGTCAGAGGGCCGACAGCGTTGTGCCGAGGTCCGAACCGTCCACGGCAGGGAAACGACCACCATGCGCATGGAACGCAGCCTAGCCAGTGCACGGTTGGCGGTGCTGGAGTCGGTCGGCTTTGGTCTTGGTTTGATGACTGGGAGCCGAACCTCCGGTCGCCGCCCGAATCGCATGAGGGATGCCTTTCCCGAGCTACAAGCCTTGTATCAGGAATTGATCCTTAGACAAACAAAGCATGGTGCGTAGAAAATTCATCGGATGCCGCAATTGCTGGGCTCGGGAACCCTAAAATTTCTTACATGAATTATTTGCATCCAGTGTTTGCGCTTTGCTTGTTTCTCGAAGCGTTCGCAGTTCTTTGGCTTATCAACCAATGGTTCAGGATCGAGCCTGTGTCGGGCCACGCACCCGAGATCGATGGCTTGCGAGGGTTGCTCGCTTTTGGGGTGTTTGTTCACCATGCCAGCATCTGGTATTTCTTTCTACAGACAGGGCGTTGGGTGGTGCCCGAGTCCAGACTTTATACGCACCTAGGGCAGTCGACCGTGTCGCTATTTTTCATGATCACGGGATTCCTCTTTTTTGGGAAGTTGATGAACAGCAGATCTGTGCCGATCGATTGGCTGCGTCTGTATGTTTCGCGTTGTCTGCGTATCTTGCCCTTGTATTTGTTGGTGATGTTGATGGGCGCTGTGCTGATTGCTTTCATTCGTTACAGCGGTTGGTTGGAGCCTATGGCGCAGCCATGGAATGAAAAATCCCTTATCGGTTTGTTTACAGCGGGTGTGACCTGGACGCTGAGCTATGAGTGGAAGTTTTATTACGCTTTACCTTTGTGGGCGCTACTGTATGGACGTGTGCCTTTGACATGGCTGATGTTTTCTCTCGGCATGCTCTTTATCTCAGGTATCAGTAAGGCACTTGACATTCATGCGCTGACTTTTCTTTCTGGCGCTTTGGCAGTAGCGTTAAAGCGGTTGACATGGTGGCAACAGCTATCCCGTTCAGTCCTTGGCAATCTGCTGGCTCTATTCGCGTTAGTTGCAGCAGTGGTCGAATTTGACAGCGCTTATGCCTTCTGGTCACTTATCTTGTTGACCGTGTTTTTCTGCCTTATTTCAAATGGCGCCGGATGCTGGGGCTTGCTGAGGACGACTTTGGCGCGCGTATTTGGTGAAATAACTTATAGCATCTACCTTTTGCATGGTCCGGTACTTTTTGTATTTTTTAGGTTTGGGCTTGATTTCCAAGCAGCAGCGCAACTTACTCCTTTGGCCTATTGGCTGACGATTGCTGCTCTGGTGCCTGTGTTGTTGCTGGTTTCGGTGTTGTCTTTTCGATGGATTGAACAACCTTCTATGCGCAAGGTATCGGCTTTGACGGCGTGGATCCAACGCACCGTGGCCTGACGCAACAATGATGTGATTGCAGACCCTTAATCGTTTGTGCAGAACATGGTTCAAGGGCAAGCTGGAGGGACCCAAATCAATTTAAGGGGGGGGGTCTTGACCCCGTAACCCAGTACCGTCGGTATGTTTAATTTACCGCTCGTTTTTCCCTGAACAGCTTGGCGGGCAGGTAGCCCAACGCGCTGTGCGGGTGGTAAGAATTGTAGTCATCGAACCATTTTGGGAGCTGCTCCATCACCGTTTGCGAGTCCGGCCGATCGGCCAGTTTGGCGTAGTCCCTTTTCAAGGTTTTCACGAAGCTCTCCGCCATGCCGTTGCTTTGTGGGCTTGTCACGGGCGTGGTCACCGGCTTGAGTCCCAATTGTTTGGCAAAGCTCTCACTGCTCGCCCCCGGGCAATACTGGCGAGCGCGCAATCCACTTTTTTGCTCTGACGAAATCCACTGCCTCCTTGAGAATTTCGTTCTCCAAAGTCTTGCGCCCGAGTGCACCTTCCAGTTGTTTGATGCGGCGCATGGCCTCTTGAAGCTCCGACGCTGGCACAACGGTTTCGTTGGCACCAACCGCTACCAGTGAGCCTTGGAGGTAAGCCTTTCGCCACTGAAAGAGTTGCGCTGCAGTGATGCCAAATTGCCTGGCGACCATCGAGACGGAGCTGCCAGGTTCGTTGGTCTGTTTGACGATTTCAAGCTTTTGCTCGGGGGTCCAGCGCCTGCGGCGCTGAACGCTTGTCACCACTTCCACCCGTGAAGGGGTTGCTGAAGACATAGTCATATCCATGGTCGTATTCCTGTTTCTTAGTTTAAGGAATACCGACGGGACTGTGTTTCAGGGGGCTAACTCAGGTGGGGGTACGGTGGGGTCGGTCGTATTGCAGTTTTTTACCCAGTATCGGCATGGTCAGCGACATAAACAAACACCGTGATCAACGTACACTGGCAACGGGCAAGAAATCTTGTCCCAATTTTGTCCCACTAACCCGACAGAAAACGGGTCAAGGCTCACAGCCTGTGGTGGCTAAGTTGTTGATTTGTATGGCTCCCCAAGTCGCCCTGCTCACCATTTATGACATGTGCAAAGCCGTGGACCGGGGCATGACCATCAACGGCGTGACCTTGCTGGAAAAGCACGGGGGCAAGTCGGGGAGCTTTGTGGCGGGGCAGTAAACGCCAACTTTTCGCCAACATTGGGGCTGTCTTCAAGCTCTCAATGCGTGGGCACGGGTTCAGTCGGGAAGGCGGCTCGCCACCGCGCGGTGTGCAGATCGACCACATCCTGGCGGCCCAGCAGGTGCGCACTCAGAATCAGTTGGCGCACCACCTGGGGTTCTGGCGAGTAATGCAGCATGTCCAGGCTGGTGGCCAAAACCCATTCGGCGTTTTGCGGGTTCACGGGGGTCGTGGTCAGCTCGGCAAAGGTGGCGGTGCGTCCAAAAAACCAACTGCTGCGTGCGGCCCCCAAGGGGTCGTGACGCCAGACCGACCAGCGCTGGTCGGCAGGCAGGTAGATCTGCCGTACGCGGGCATAGTCTGCGCCCACCACACAGACGGTGGCCAGGATCAGCCCACCTGCCAGCGAGAGTGTGGGTGATATGCGTGTTGGGACGCGGGATGCGGGGGTTGCAAGCAGCACCCCGCACAGCAACACCGCCATTTGAAAAGGACCGTACCAAAGCGGAAATTCCAGCAGGCTGTGCAGGCCAATCACGGCCAGCACCGACCAGGCCAAGGCGTGGTGGAGGCTACGGCTGTGCCATGGGCGCGCCCAGACCACCCCGGCCAGCAAAGCCAGACCCAGTGCCCCCGTGACAGGAACGCCCAAGGTCACGGCCATGTGCAAGGGCAGGTTGTGGGCATTGCCCAAAATAGTGCAAAACCGGGCTTCGGGGCCCCCGGCAAAGGGCGTGATGTAGTGGGCGTATTTGAGTTCGTCCCAGCCCCAGCCTGTCCAGGGTTTTTGCCCGATCAGCTCCAGCACATTGGCCCACAGCACGCGCCGACTGCCGCAGCCTTCGTTGTCGGCCATGCGCATCAGGGCGCCGGTGATGTCCTGCCCCGACAGGGCATTGAACAACCAGGGCAAGGCCGTGTTGCCCAGCAGATAAAGCGCCAGGGCCCAGCCCGCCAGCGCGGGCGACAGGCGTTGCGTTTCAGTGCGGCTTGGGCGGGACCAGAAAAGGGTCAGGCCCGTGACCAGCCCCATGTGCAGCAAACCCGTGCGGGAGGCTGTGGCCGCATTGCCCATGGCCAGCAGGGCCAGCATCCACAGCGCATGGCGTGTCTTGAGTCCGTGTGCCTGCCACCACAGGACAGACGCCATGCCGATGGCCAGCAAGGTGGCCAGCTGGTTGCGCTGCCGTAAATTGGCATTGGCCTCGCCCAGCCCAGGCACATGCAGCCACGGGCTGAACGCAGCTGCTGCGCCGAAGTACTGCACCAACCCCATGAGGCTGCTGATCAAGGCGGCCCAGGCCCAGGCGCGGGCGATGTCCAGGGGCTGGATGCGTTGCCCCCACAACAGCAGCAAGCCGATGCAGGCCCAAGTGGTCAGCACCGGCACGGTGTTGGGTTGTGGCGAGGGCGACCACGGGGCCACCCAAGGCAACACCAGCAGCGTGCCCAACAGCAGACCGCGCCAAGCCGTTGGCGCGTTGACTGTGGTGGCTTGGGTCTGGCTCAAGCCCACAAGGTGCGCACCATGAAAAACGCCCTGGGTTCAGCAGGGCGTTGGCGGGTGCAAAAAATGCTCAGGATGCTTTGCATGAAGCGGGTAAGTACTTGACCGGCAAGCCGTTGCTGCTGGCAGGGCCGCAGCGCCAGCCTGCAATTGTTTTGCCACCATCGGTGCTGCCATTGACCGGGGTGTTGCCCGTTTGCAGGGGCGTCAAGGCGATCGTGTTGGCCGAGGCACTGGTGTTGCCGCGCAGGGCTTCGTGCTTGCCCACCACCGTGATCACGCCGTTGCCATCCACGGCAACGCTGGTCACGTATTGACTGGTCTGGCTGTCGCAGACCTTGGGCAAAGCCGCGGCCACATTGGCGTCGGACGATGAGCTGACGGCTTCGTTGACGGCAGTTTTGCAGCCATTGGCGGCCAGCAGCATTTCGGAGACTTTGGCTCGGATGGTGTAGTCCTGGTAGGCCGGCAAGGCCAGCGCACCCAGAATGCCGATGACCGCGATCACGATCATCAGCTCGATCAATGTCAAACCGCGTTGGTTTTTTGTCATGCTTATGTTCCCTGGGTGAAAGGCGTTCGATGGTAAATCATTCATCGTGCGAATGCGACCCAGGGTATCCCAGACAGATCAGGCCGTTGGTGCTGCTGGTTCCTTGGCGCTGGCCATTTTGCCAATGCCCAGAACGAGAGCGGCCCCCAATGCGGGCGCCACATAGTGCAACCAGCCGTTGGCTTCGACGACGGACTTGAGCGCCACATCGCTGACGATGGTTTCGCCGGCGACCCAACCGATCAGGCCCGCGCCCAACCAGATGATGATCGGGAAACGGTCCATCAGTTTGATCATCATCTGGCTACCGAAGATCACCAAGGGGATGCTGATGGCCAGGCCGAGAATCAACAGCGTCATGCTGCCTTTGGCGGCGGCGGCCACGGCGATCACGTTGTCCAGGCTCATGACCAGATCGGCAATCAAGATGGTGCGGATAGCGACCCACAGACCTGCTTTTTCGCCACCGTCTTCATCGCCTTCATCTTCTTCGTGCAGCAGTTGTGTGCCGACCCAGAGCAACAACAGGCCACCCACAATTTGCAGGTAGGACAACTCCAGCAGTTTGGCGGCAATCACCGTCAAGCCAATCCGCAGCAGCACCGCGGCACCTGAGCCAAACATGATGGCTTTTTTCTGCTGTTCGGCGGGCAGCGAACGGGCTGCCAGTGCAATGACAACCGCGTTGTCGCCCGACAAAATGATGTTGATCCAGATGATCTTGATCAGCCCGATCCAGAAGTCGGTGTTTTGCAACAAATCCATTGTTTTCTCTCCGTAGGTATAAAAGACCAAAGCGCTGGCAACCTGCGTTGACAGCGCTTTGAGTGCAGGTGCCCGAGTTTAACGGGCAGCGCCTGCGTTGGCGTGCGTAATTGCCCTTATGGGATTACTTCAGCTGAGCCTTGAGCAATTTGCCCAATTCAGATGGGTTGCGTGTGACGATGAAGCCGCACTCTTCCATGATGGCCAGTTTGGCATCGGCCGTGTCGGCACCGCCAGAGATCAGGGCACCCGCGTGGCCCATGCGCTTGCCGGGAGGGGCAGTCACACCGGCGATGAAGCCGACCACGGGCTTCTTCATGTTGGCCTTGCACCACATGGCGGCTTCGGCTTCGTCTGGACCGCCGATTTCACCGATCATGATGACGGCATCGGTGTCTGGATCGTCGTTGAAAGCCTTCATCACGTCGATGTGCTTCAAACCGTTGATTGGGTCGCCACCGATACCGACAGCGCTGGACTGGCCCAGGCCCACTTCGGTCAACATCGCCACGGCTTCATACGTCAAAGTGCCCGAGCGGGACACGACGCCAATGCGGCCTTTGCGGTGGATGTGACCGGGCATGATGCCGATCTTGATTTCGTCAGGCGTGATCAAACCAGGGCAGTTGGGGCCGAGCAGCAAAGTGCGCTTGCCGCCAGCGGCTTCCTTGGCCTTCATCTTGTTGCGCACTTCCAGCATGTCACGCACTGGAATGCCTTCGGTGATGCAGATGGCCAAATCGAGGTCGGCTTCCACCGCTTCCCAGATGGCCGCTGCTGCGCCTGCTGGAGGCACGTAGATCACGGACACGGTGGCGCCAGTTTGGGTGGCGGCTTCTTTGACCGATGCGTAGATCGGGATGTTGAAGATGGACTCGCCAGCCTTCTTGGGGTTCACGCCCGCGACAAAGCAGTTTTTGCCGTTCGCGTATTCCTGGCACTTTTCAGTGTGGAATTGACCGGTTTTACCGGTGATACCCTGGGTGATGACTTTGGTGTCTTTGTTGATGTAGATCGACATTTTGGATTCCTAATCAGATGCGGACAGCGCTTTCGGCGCTGCCCTGCAAAGTCATTACTTAACGGCTGCGACGATGGCTGTCGCGGCTTCGGCCATGGTGTCCGCAGAGATGATCGGCAGACCGGATTCGGCCAGCATCTTCTTGCCCAGCTCGTCGTTGGTGCCCTTCATGCGCACGACCAATGGCACGGACAGGTTCACCGCCTTGCAAGCCGTGATCACGCCGCTGGCGATGGTGTCGCACTTCATGATGCCGCCGAAGATGTTGACCAGAATGCCTTTGACTTTCTTGTTCGCCAACATGATCTTGAAAGCCTCGGTGACTTTCTCGGCGGTGGCGCCGCCGCCCACGTCCAGGAAGTTGGCAGGCTCGCCGCCGAACAACTTGATGGTGTCCATGGTGGCCATGGCCAAGCCAGCGCCGTTGACCAGGCAACCGATGTTGCCGTCCAGGCTGATGTAAGCCAGGTCAAATTTGGAAGCTTCCACTTCGGCTGGATCTTCTTCGTCCAGGTCGCGGAAGGCCACGATGTCGGGGTGACGGAACAAGGCGTTGGCATCGAAGTTGAACTTCGCGTCCAAAGCCATCACATTGCCCTTGCTGTCGCGGTTCAGCGGGTTGATTTCGACCAACGACGCGTCGGTTTCCATGTAGCACTGGTACAGCTTCTTGAAGATGTCCACGGCCTGGGCGGTGGAATCTGCGGGCATGCCGATGGCGTCAGCAATCTTCTTGGCTTGGGCGTCGCCCAGACCGGTCAGAGGATCGATGAACTCGGTGATGATCTTCTCGGGTGTGGAATGCGCCACTTCCTCGATGTCCATGCCGCCTTCGCTGGAAGCGATGAAAGCGATCTTTTGTGTGGCGCGGTCGGTGACCACGGACACGTAATATTCTTTGTTGATGTCAGCGCCGTCTTCGATGTACAGGCGGCGGACTTTTTGACCTTCTGGGCCGGTTTGGTGGGTCTTGAGTTGCATGCCCAGAATTTCGCCAGCCAGACGCTTGACATCGTCAATGGTTTTGGCCACTTTGACGCCGCCGCCTTTGCCACGGCCACCTGCATGGATCTGGGCCTTGACCACCCACACCGGACCGCCCAGTTTTTGAGCGGCTTCGACCGCCTCTTGAACGGTGAATGCTGGAATGCCACGTGGGACTGGCACACCGAATTGACGCAAGATTTCCTTGCCTTGGTACTCGTGAATCTTCATGAGGTCTTCTCTCAGAGGGGTGGAAATTCGACCGGTCCGCCGGGGTTCCTGGTTCAAGGTAAGCCCGCCAGCAGGCGCTGGACACTGCAGCCTGCGACTGTATCATGCTGCAATGCACCAATCCTGAGCTTCGCGTCTTACATTCACATGACGTGGCGCCAGGAACTTCATCAGAAAGTACTGCCCATGGCCAAAATATTCATCGATGGCGAAGCCGGAACAACCGGTCTGCAGATCCGCGAGCGCTTGGCGCTGATGCCCCAGATCGAGGTGCTGAGCATCGATCCCGCCCGCCGCAAAGACCCCGAAGCCAAACGTGAACTGATGGCGGCAGCGGATTTGGTGGTGTTGTGCCTGCACGACGACGCGGCCATCGAATCGGTCGCCATGATCGACAGCCTACCTGGCCGCAAGCCGCGCATTGTGGACGCCTCGACCGCGCACCGCTGCCACCCCGACTGGGTGTTTGGTTTTCCGGAACTGGCGGCTGACCAGCAGGCCGCCGTGCGGCAGGCCCAGCGCGTGGCCAACCCGGGCTGCTATGCCACGGGCGCCATTTCCATCTTGCGGCCTTTGGTCGATGCGGGGTTGGTGCCGCGTGACTTTCCGGTCTGCCTGCCTTCCGTGAGTGGGTACTCCGGTGGGGGCCGCAGCATGATCGAAGACCATGAGGCGGGCCGGGCACCCTTGTTTGAAGCCTATGCCCTGGGCCTCAGGCACAAGCACATCCCTGAAATCATGCGCTACACCGGGCTGACCTGCCGCCCCTTGTTTGTGCCCGCTGTGGGCAATTTCCGTCAAGGCATGCTGGTGCAGTTGCCGTTGCACCTGGACACCCTGCCCGGCCAACCCACCGGGGCCGACTTGCACGAGGCCTTGCGCGCGCACTACGCGGCCAGCCGGGCCGCGGGTGGCTGGGTCAGTGTGGAGCCCGCGACGCCAGATGCCAAGCTGGACGCCACCGCGCTGAACGACACCAACAAGCTCGAAATCAGGGTGTTTGCCAACGAAGAGGCCCGCCAGGCCGTGGTCATTGCACGCTTGGACAACCTGGGCAAAGGGGCCAGCGGTGCGGCCGTGCAGAACATCCAGTTGATGCTGGGCCTGTGACGCCTGTTTGCTGGTGATGTGGATGTGTTCAGCGTGAATGCGCAGTGTCGGCGCTGAAGCGCTGACCCACAGGGGGCTGCGATGGTGCATTCGTAGGTCGGCGGCTTTAGCCCCGACGTGGGCCTGGCAGGAGGGGCCGATCTTCAAAACGCGTCGCCGCCTTGCACCACGCGGCGGACCACTTCGGCAGCAAAGCCCCGGGTGAGCAAAAAGCGCATTTGCTTGGCCCGTTCGGTGGCATCGGCAGGTGGTTGACCGAATTTCTTGCGCCAGACTTCCTGTGCGCGGTTCAGCTCGGTTTCGCGCAAAGTTTGCATTGCTTCGGTCACCGCTTCGCCTGACAAGCCTTTGGCGGCCAGCTCTTGCCGGATGCGGGCAGCGCCCAGCTTGCCGGCACGGCGGTGGATCACCGATTCGATGGCCCGCCCGTCGTTGATGAAGTCCTTGGCCTGCAAGGCATCGAGTGCCTTGGCCAGTTCGCCGGGCACCTCTTCATGCACGGCCAACTTGCGTTCCAGCTCGGCGCGGGAGTGTTCGCGCTGGCTCAAAAGGCGCAGGGCGCGGCCTTTGAGCGACGGTTGAAAGCCGGGTTTGTTCATGCGGTGGGCCGGGTCTGTCTGGGCGGGTCAGGTTGGGCTCAGTCGCCCTTGGCTTCGGCAATGGCCGATTCCAGCAGGCGGATGCCCAGCGATTCGCGCACCTTGTTTTCGATTTCGCGGGCCAAGGCGGGGTTTTCGCGCAGGAACTCGCGGGCGTTGTCACGGCCCTGGCCGATTTTTTCGCCCTGGTAGGCGTACCAGGCGCCTGACTTGTCCACGATCTTGGCGGTCACGCCCATGTCGATGACCTCGCCTTCCCGGCTGATGCCTTCGCCAAACAAGATGTCAAATTCGGCGGTCTTGAAGGGCGGCGCCACTTTGTTCTTGACCACTTTGACCTTGGTCTCGTTGCCGATCGCATCGTCGCCCTTTTTGATGGTGCCGGTGCGGCGGATGTCCAGGCGCACCGAGGCGTAGAACTTGAGCGCGTTGCCGCCGGTGGTGGTTTCGGGGCTGCCGAACATGACGCCGATCTTCATGCGGATCTGGTTGATGAAGATGACGGTGCAGTTGGTTTTCTTGATGGTGGCGGTCAGCTTGCGCAGGGCCTGGCTCATCAGGCGCGCTTGCAGGCCGGGCAGGCTGTCGCCCATGTCGCCTTCGATCTCGGCCTTGGGGGTGAGGGCCGCCACCGAGTCGATGACCACCAGGTCCACCGCACCGGAGCGCACCAGGCTGTCCACGATTTCCAGTGCTTGTTCGCCTGTATCGGGCTGGCTGACCAGCAGGTCTTGCAGGTTGACCCCCAGGTTTTGGGCGTACTGCACGTCCAGGGCGTGTTCGGCGTCGACAAAGGCGCAGGTGCCGCCCAGGCGCTGCATTTCAGAGATGACCTGCAAGGTCAGGGTGGTCTTGCCCGAAGACTCGGGGCCGTAGATCTCGATCACGCGGCCACGGGGCAGACCGCCCACGCCCAGTGCAATGTCCAGGCCCAAAGAGCCGGTGGAAACGACCTGGATGTCGGCGATGGCTTCGCCCTCACCCAGGCGCATGATGGTGCCTTTGCCAAATTGTTTTTCAATTTGGGCCAGGGCAGCTTGCAGGGCTTTGGACTTTTCGCTGTTGTCGTCGCTCATGGAAATCTCCTTGAATATCAATGGTTTGGAACATCTGGTACAGCGGGGAAGTGCTGTTGACTGGATGCGTAGACAGTACTGTAAACGCACTGTATAAACCTGTAAACACTATTTTTGGTCAGTTTGCCTTATCATTTGCCGATGTCTGAAACCCCGTCCAACCCCACCACAACGGCCCCTCATTTGCAGGATGACCGTTGGCGTCAAGCCCATTTGGGGCGCTTGCTGGGCCATGCCATGCGCCGCTTTGACGAGCGCGTGCTGCACCTGATGGCGGGCAACGAGGGGGTGCCTCTGGCCTTGGCCAATCTGGCATCACGCGATCAGATCAGCGCGGCCCATGTGCACATCACGCGGCACCTGGCTTTGGGCGGTTCGCGGCTGACCGATCTGGCCCGCGCCGCCGGCATGAGCAAGCAGGCCATGGGCGATTTGGTGGACCAATGCACCGCCTGGGGCCTGGTGCAGCGCGAGAACGACCCGCTGGACGCCCGTGCGCGGCGGGTGGTGTTCACCCCCGTGGGCCTGGCCTGGCTGCAGGCCTTCAAGGACGCGGTGGCACAAGCCGAGGCAGAATTTCGCGAGGCGGTGGGCCAGGATGTGGCCACCGTGGTCGCTTTGGGGCTGGAGGCCTATGCCGCTTGATGTGTTGTCGGCTGCGGCGGCCCGGACCGCGCCATCCGCGATGCCAGCGCTTTGGCCCGGCGGGCCGATGGGCAGACACTAGAATCACCACAGGTGCCCCCCTGCCAGAGGGGACGGCACACAGCACAACAACAGGAGACAGCCATGCGAATTCTGATAGCCGAAGATGACCAGGTGCTTGCCGATGGCTTGTTGCGCACTTTGCGCAGCGCTGGCGCGGCGGTGGACCATGTGGCCAGTGGCAGCGAGGCCGATGCGGCCTTGATGACCAACAACGAATTCGATTTGCTGATTCTGGATTTGGGCCTGCCCAAAATGCACGGACTGGAAGTGCTCAAGCGCCTGCGCGCCAGAGGCTCCACCTTGCCGGTGCTCATCCTCACCGCCGCCGACAGCGTGGAAGAGCGCGTCAAAGGCCTGGATTACGGTGCCGATGACTACATGGCCAAGCCCTTCAGTCTGCAAGAACTTGAAGCCCGCGTGCGCGCCCTGACCCGCCGGGGCATGGGCGGTGCGACGTCGCAAATCAAACACGGCCCGTTGATTTATGACCAGTCCGGGCGGGTGGCCACGATCGAGGGCAAGATGGTCGAGCTGTCTGCGCGTGAACTTGGCTTGCTCGAAGTGTTGTTGCAGCGTGCCGGACGGCTGGTCAGCAAGGACCAGTTGGTGGAGCGTTTGTGCGAATGGGGCGAAGAGGTCAGCAACAACGCGATCGAGGTGTATATCCACCGCTTGCGCAAGAAGATCGAAAAAGGCCCGATCCGCATTGCCACCGTGCGGGGTTTGGGTTACTGCCTTGAAAAAATCCCGGGCTGAGAGCCCGGTGATTTGACGACCCACGCCACAGCACGCAGGACCAGGTCACCATGAAGTTCCGCGGCTGGCAGGTGCGCATTTTCAGGCGGGAACAGCGGTCCTTGTTCGGGGAAATCCTGGACTGGATGCTCACCCCGTTGCTGTTGTTGTGGCCCATCAGCCTGGCGCTGACCTGGCTGGTGGCGCAAGGGCTGGCCAACAAGCCGTTTGACCGCGCGCTGGTCTACAACGTGCAGGCACTGGCCCAACAGGTCAAGCTCGGGCCGGACAAACGTGTGCATTTCAACCTGCCCCAGCCGGCCAGCGAGTTGCTGCGCGCCGACGAGACCGACCTGGTTTATTACCAGGTGCGTGGCGGGCACCAGGAGCACCTGAGTGGCGAACGCGATTTGCCCCTGCCGCCCGTGGAAGAGGGAAAAAACAGCAGTTATGAGGTGCACATCCGCGACGACGAAATGCGCGGTTTTGAAGTGCGCGTGGCCTACACCTGGATCCGCCTGGACGCCGAGGGCAAGCACCCCGCTTTGGTGCAAGTGGCCGAGACGCGTGAAAAACGCTCCGTGTTGGCGGCCGAGATCATCAAGGGCGTGATGTTGCCCCAGTTCGCATTGTTGCCTCTGGCCGTGCTGTTGGTGTGGCTGGCGCTGGTGCGCGGCATCAAGCCGCTGTCCGAACTGGAAGAGCGCATCCGTGCGCGCAAACCCGATGACCTGAGTCCGCTGGACGACAAGGCCGTGCCGATGGAGGTGGCGCCGTTGGTGGTGTCGGTGAACGATTTGCTGGAACGCTTGAAAGACTCGATCGTCACCCAAAAGCGTTTTTTGGCCGATGCCGCACACCAACTCAAGACGCCCTTGGCGGGCTTGCGCATGCAGGCCGACCTGGCGCAACGTTCAGGCTCCAGCGAAGAGGAACTGAAAAAATCTCTGAAGCAAATTGGCCGCGCCAGCGTGCAGGCCACGCACACGGTGAACCAGTTGTTGTCACTGGCCCGCGCAGAAGGCGGTGGTGCGCATCTGCCCCAGCAAAGCTGCGACATGGTGGTGCTGGCCAGCGAAGTCTTGCAAGACTGCCTGCCCCGCGCGATGGACAAAGGCCTGGACCTGGGCTACGAGGGCGTCGACGCCGGCACGCCGGGCGCACGTGTGCAGGGCAACCCGACCTTGCTGAAAGAAATGGTGCGCAACCTGGTTGAAAACGCCGTCCACTACACCCCCAGCACGCCAGAGCGCCAGGGCGTGGTCACCGTGCGTGTGTTGGTCGACCCGTACAGCAAAGCCTTGGTGATGCAGGTGGAGGACAACGGCATGGGCATCCCCGAGGCCGAACGCGATCTGGTATTTCAGCCGTTTTACCGGGCGCTGGGCACCAATGTGGACGGTTCGGGGCTGGGCCTGCCCATTGTCAAGGAAATCGCCCAGCAGCACGGTGCCACGGTCACGGTGGATGCGGCCTACCCCGGCCAAACCCCACCGGGCGCCTGTTTCACGCTGCGCTTCAGCGCCTCGGGTTAACAACCCATTGGCCCATCCGCCTCAGGCAGGCTGACCCATGTTGAGCTGCAAACGCTCCCGTGCCATCACACGCGCCACGGCCGGTTCGGCGGCCACTTTCTCAACGAAGGCCCACAGCGCTGGGTGCTCTTCGGGCGTGATGCCGGCAATCGTGCCCCAGCGGGTGAGCGTCAGGCTGTAGGCGTCCAGCGGGCCAAAATGTGCGCCGCTCAGCCAGGGCTGGCCTTTGGCGGCAGCGGCCAACACCAGCGCTTGCAACTCAGCCAGCATGCCGCGGAACAGCTGGGTGTTGTAGGGCTTGAGCGCCGCCTGCACTTCGGGCAGGTCGGAAAACTTCTGCGGCATGAAGATGTGCGTGAAAGTGGGGTGCACGGTGTTGTTCATCCAGGCCAGAGTCGAGAGGGCCTGGGCACGGGCCAGCGGCTCTGTGGGCAAAAAATGCGCTTGCGCAAAGAGCTGGTCCAGGTGCAACACGATGGCCACGATTTGCGTGATCGGCTGGCCGTTGTCCACCAGCACGGGCACCTGACCGCGCGGGTTGATGGCTTTGTAGTCGTCGCTGTTTTGCTCGCCCTTGTGCAGTTTGACCAGGCTGGGCTCAAATTCGGCACCGCTCATTTCAAGCAACACATGGGGCACAAAAGAACAGGCACCGGGGGCGAAGTAAAGTTTCAGGCTCATCAGACAAGTCTCCGTCAAAAGAGGGTCAAGGGGTTGCGCTGGGGGGGCGCCTTGCTGGCAGGGGTGGATGGGAGTGGGAGTGAGGGCGCGGGCGCGGGCGCATCGGGTGCGGAAGATGCCGCTGCCGTTGCACTGTCCGAAGCGGCGGCCTCCGCGGCCATGCGCTGCTTGAATGCCGCAGGGGTTTCGATTTTCAGCGCTTCGGGCCGCAGTTGGTTCAACACGCGTTCAGGCTCGCGTGCGGTATGGGCTCCCCAGCCCCAACGGGCAAAGGCATCCCATTGCCAGGCCAGCGTGGCCAGGTTGAGGAGCAGCAAAACGGCGATCAACCAACGCATCATGGGGACAGACCTTCGACAGGAAAGGGGCGCACGCTGACTTCGGCGCTGTGGATTTCTTGCACGCCCGCATCGGTCTGCAGCCGCAAGGCCCCGCTGGCGCCCACGCCCAGTGCCAAGCCGACTTGGCCGTCGCTGGTGTGTACGCGTCGGCTCTTCAGGACATCGCGCGACGAGAACCGGGTTTGCAGTGGGGCGAAACCGCCACGTTCAAAAGCCAACAGGGTCTTGATCAGTGGGGCCGCTACCCGTGCCAGGCAGGCGGGTGCCGTCAAATCGGGCAACAACTCGGTCAGGGCCGCAGGCGGCGTGTTCAGGCCGTCTGCTGGGCGGGGCCGGATGTTCAGGCCCACCCCCACCACCACCTGGCTGCGCCCGCCCATGCTGGCCGCTTCCATCAGGATGCCGCCGAGCTTGCGGTCTTGCCACCACAAATCGTTGGGCCACTTCAGACCCACATCGGGGTGCAGGCTTTCGGCCAGGCTCAGGCCCACGGCCAGTGACAGGCCCGACCAGTCTTTGGGTGTGAGGGAAAGGCTGATGGAAAAAGTCAGCGAGTCGCCCGGTTGGCTTTGCCAGACGCGGCCCATGCGGCCCCGCCCCGCCGTTTGGCGCTCAGCCACCAGCAGCGTGGCCTCGTGCTGGCCAGCGCGGGCGCGGCGCATGAGCTCGCTGTTGCTCGAATCGATTTCGGGCAATACCTCGACCGTGAAGTCGGGCAGCAGCGGGAACACCTGTTCCCAGACAGCTTCAGCAGGCCAGGCGGTGGGCGAGATCATGGTGGCGGTGGCTCAACGTGTGGGTTGTGGGAGCGAGCCCCTGCGCGCGAATGCCCGTTGTCTTTCATTGTCCGGGGCGTCGCTCTGGATTCATGACGGTCCACGTTGCAGGGTGGCATGGGTCAACGCTTTTTGGTGACCGCCTTCTTGGGCTTGGCCGGCACCGGCTTGGCTTTTTCCGTTTTCACGGGTTTGGCCTTGGCTTGGTTTTTTAGCTTGGCCTCAGACTTGGCTTGGGGCTTGTCTTTTGATGGGGCCTTGGCTTTTTTCTGGCTTGGGATCTTGGGCGTTTCTTTGCGCTCTTTGGGCGACAGCAGGGTGCCCCGGCAATTTTTGCTGCCGCACCAGCAGGGGTATTCGGCCTTGAGCTTCTTGGTGTAGGGCTCGTCGATGATCAGCCCGTAGTCGTAGTTCAGTTCTTCACCCGCCCGGATGTTGCGGATGGCCTTGATGAAAATGCGCTCGTTGTCTTCGTCGGCTTCGCAGTTCGGGTTGCAGCTGTGGTTGATCCAGCGCGACGAGTTGCCGCCGTGCAGCGCGTCGATCACCCGGTCTTCGTTCACATGGAAATAGAAGGTGTGGTTCGGGTCTGCGGGGTCGTGCGGGTGGCGGTCTTGCGCCTCGTCCCAGCTGATGACCTCGCCCACGTATTCGATGAGGGTCTCGCCTTCGGCGATGTCTTGCAATGCAAACACGCCTTTGCCATGCACGCCGGAGCGACGCACCTGGATGCGCTTGCCGGAGGTTGCGGGCGCGCTGCGGCTGGGGGAGGAAACAGGGGGTTTGGCCACGGCGTTCAAAAATTTGTTATGGTGAATTCATGTGGGCGTGCGCGTGAGCGCGCCCGGGCGCGTACGTACACGCGAGACAACGGATTGTAATGACATGAAGACCTTGGTAATTGCAGAGAAACCTTCGGTGGCACAAGACATCGTCAAAGCCTTGACCCCGACATCGGGCAAGTTTGAAAAACACGACGACCATTTTGAGAACAACCACTACGTGGTGACCAGTGCGGTGGGTCACCTGGTGGAGATCCAGGCGCCGGAAGAATACGACGTCAAACGCGGCAAATGGAGCTTTGCCAATTTGCCGGTGATCCCGCCGCACTTTGACTTGAAGCCCGTGGACAAAACCAAGAGCCGCCTGTCTGCCGTGGTCAGGCAGGCCAAGCGCAAAGACGTGGATGCGCTCATCAACGCCTGTGACGCGGGGCGCGAGGGCGAGCTGATTTTCCGTCTGATCGAGCAATATGCCGGGGGCACCAAGACCCTGGGCAAGCCGGTGCAGCGCCTGTGGCTGCAGTCCATGACGCCACAAGCAATCCGTGATGGCTTTGACCACCTGCGCAGCAACCAGCAAATGCAGGGCCTGGCCGACGCCGCCCGCAGCCGTTCCGAAGCCGACTGGCTGGTGGGCATCAACGGCACCCGCGCCATGACCGCGTTCAACTCGCGTGATGGCGGCTTCTTCTTGACCACCGTGGGCCGGGTGCAGACCCCGACGCTGGCCGTGGTGGTCGAGCGCGAAGAGCAAATCCGCAAGTTCATCAGCCGCGACTATTGGGAAATTCACGCCGAGTTTGCCGCCGCTGCAGGCACCTACCCCGGCAAGTGGTTCGACCCCGCCTGGAAGAAAGAAGAAGACGGCGAAAAGAAAGCGGACCGCCAATGGACCGCGCAAGAAGCGCAAGCCATTGTTCAGGCGGTGCGCGGCCAGACCGCCAGCGTGACCGAAGAGGCCACCCCCACCACGCAAGCCAGCCCCGGCCTGTTTGACCTGACCAGCTTGCAGCGCGAAGCCAACGGCAAATTTGGTTTCTCGGCCAAAACCACGCTGGCCCTGGCGCAAAGCCTGTACGAGCGCCACAAGGCCCTGACCTACCCGCGTACCGATTCACGCCACCTGCCCGAAGACTACGTGCCTGTGGCCAAGCAGACCTTTGAAATGCTGGCCGACAGTGGCATGCGCCACCTGGCCCCGCATGCGCTCACGGCGATCAACCACAACTACGTGCGCAAGATCCCGCGCGTGTTCGACAACAAAAAAGTGTCGGACCACTTCGCCATCATCCCCACGCTGCAAGCCCCCAGCGGCTTGTCCGAGGCCGAACAAAAGCTCTATGACCTGGTGGTGCGCCGCTTCATGGCGGTGTTCTTCCCCAGCGCTGAATACCAGGTGACCACCCGCATCAGCGTGGCCGCTGGCCACAGTTTCAAAACCGTGGGCAAGGTGCTGGTCAAACCCGGCTGGCTGGCCATTTACGGCAAAGAAGCCGCCGCTGAAGTGGAAGATGCCAAAGACGGCGACAAAGGCCAAAACCTGGTGCCGGTGCAAGCGGGCGAACAGGTGGGCGTGGCGTCGGTCGAAGCCAAGGGCCTCAAAACCCGTCCCCCCGCACGCTATTCAGAAGCCACCTTGCTGGGCGCCATGGAAGGCGCCGGCAAGATGGTGGACGACGACGAACTGCGCGAAGCCATGCAAGAAAAAGGGCTGGGCACGCCAGCCACCCGCGCTGCCATCATCGAAGGCCTGATCAACGAAAAATACATGCTGCGCGAAGGCCGCGAGATGATTCCGACGGCCAAGGCCTTCCAGCTCATGACGCTGCTGCGCGGGCTGCAGGTGGAAGAACTGTCCAAACCCGAACTGACGGGCGAGTGGGAATACAAGCTCGCCCAGATGGAGCAAGGCAAGCTGAGCCGCGCCACCTTCATGGCCGAGATCGCCGCCATGACCGAGCACATCGTCAAAAAGGCCAAAGAGTACGACCGCGACACCGTGCCCGGTGACTACGCCACGCTCACCACGCCCTGCCCCAACTGCGGTGGCGTGGTGAAAGAAAACTACCGCCGCTATACCTGCACGGGCGCAGACGGTGCCAGCGAAGGCTGCGGCTTCTCGTTTGGCAAGTCACCCGCTGGCCGCACCTTTGAGCCAGCCGAAGTCGAGCAGTTCATGCAAGACAAGAAAATCGGCCCGCTCGACGGCTTCCGTTCCAAGGCGGGCTGGCCTTTCGTGGCCGAGATGGCGCTGAAATACAACGAAGAAGAAAAGAACTGGAAGCTTGAATTCGACTTTGGCGACGACAAGAAAAACGAAGACAGCGGCGAGATTGTCGAACTCACCGACGAGCCCCTGGGTGCCTGCCCCAAGTGCGGTAGCCCGGTGCACGAGCACGGCAGCAACTACGTGTGCAGCAAAGCCGTGCCCACGCATGAACAACCCACACCCAGCTGTGACTTCAAGACCGGCAAGCTCATCTTGCAGCAACCGGTGGAGCGCGAACAGGTTGTCAAATTGCTGGCCACCGGCAAGACCGATGTGCTCGACAAGTTCGTCAGCAACCGCACGCGCCGCAGCTTCAAGGCCATGCTGGCCTGGAACCCTGAAGAAGGCAAAGTGACGTTCGAGTTTGAGCCACGCGAAGGCGGCAAGAAGTACCCGCCACGCAAGACGGCGGCCAGCAAGACGCCCTTTGGCAAAGTCGCCGCCAAAAAGACAGCGGCCAAAACGGCCAAAGCCCCTGCGGCCAAAAAAGCCGCCAAGACCGCTGCGCCCAAAGCGCCGCGCAAAGCCGCTGTCGGCACTTTGAAGCCCAGTGCTTCGTTGGCTGCCGTGATCGGCGATGGCACCTATGCCCGCACCGAAGTCGTCAAGAAAATCTGGGACTACATCAAAGCCAACGGCCTGCAAGACCCCGCTGACAAACGCTCCATCAAGGCCGATGGCAAGCTGCAGGCGGTGTTTGGCAAAGAACAGGCCACCATGTTCGAGCTGGCCGGCATCATTGGCAAGCACCTGAGCTGAGTGCACCGGGGTTGAGGGTGGCGGTATACGCCCATCGGTCAATGAAAATTGACCGATGGGCGAATTCACGAGCGCACTTTGTTTTTGCAGACTGTGGCTGTCTATCTACTGCAAAAAACCAAGGACCGCCCCATGACCCTCCGACGCATCAAAACCATTTCAATGACCGCAGCCATGGTGCTGGCGGCCACCAGCTTCGCGGCCCTGGCCCAAGGAGCCGGGGGCGGCGCAGCGCCGGGTCCTGGAGCAGGAGCAGGAGCCGGTACGGCCTCCGGTTTGGGGGCCAAGACGGAGCAGTTCATGGAACGGCAGAAGGTGGCCATTTACCACCAGGCGCAAATCCGCACGCAAGAAAAAACCTTGTCAGACACACGCGCCCAGATCAAGGCGCAAGACAAATTGATCAAGCAAACGCGTGACCAGATCAAAAGGCAAGACCAGGTGTTGACCCGCACCCGCGCTCAAATTCAGGAGCACGCGCAAGACAAGCCCGAACTGCTGGACCAACTGCGCAAGCAAGAGCAAACCCAGGAGCGCATGCTGTCGCAAATGAAAACCCAGGAACAAAGCCTGAGTCAGACCCAGGCGCAACTCAAGGCCGAAGACCTGCAGCAAACCCAATTGCGCGACCAGCTCAAAAATCGGTGATCACGGGCGCGGCGTTCATGCGTTGAAATGCAACGCCAAGCCTGGCACCGGCCAGTCGTCCACCGCGATCAATCGCCCTGTCGCTGACAGCGTGATGTAGGCGGTGCGGTGGCCCGGGCCGCCAAAGCAGATGTTGGTGGTGAAGGGGTCGGGCAATGGCACGTGCCGTACGTGCTGGCCATCGGGGCTGACGATGGAGATGCCGCCGTGCAGCAGGGTGGCCACGCAAATGTTGCCCTCGGCATCGACGGCCATGGAGTCAAAGCGTTGGTAATGTCCGCCGGGTGATGCGGTCACCATGCGCGCGCCTTGCGGCGATGGCCAGGGGTCTTTGCGCACCTGGCCGGGGGCGGTGACATCAAAGGCCCACACGCGTGCGCCTTCGGTTTCGGCGTAGTACAAGGTTTGGCCGTCGGGCGACAGCGCGATGCCGTTGGGCGTCATCACGGGTCTGGCCACGGCGTGCACGCCCGCGCCGTTGGGCTGCGCATAAAACACGCCGCCCCGGTCCATCTCGTGGTGGCGCACTTTGCCCAGGTCGGTGAAATAAAAGCCGCCATGCGCGTCAAACACCAGGTCGTTGGGGCCGCGCAGACCGATGCCGTCCACCTGTTCATATATGCGTTCAAATTTGCCGGTGTTGAGGTTGACGCGCTCGATGCGCCCGCCCGAGTAGTCGTGCGCTTGGCCGATGGGGCGTAAATAGTTGCCCGGCTCGCGCGTCCATTCAAAGCCCCCGTTGTTGCAGACGTAGACCGCGCCATCGGGGCCGATGGCCGCACCGTTGGGGCCCGCCCCCAGCTCGGCCACCACCTGCACACGGCCGTCGGTGGTCACGCGGCTGAGCGTGCCGCGTGCAATTTCGACCAGCAGCACCGAGCCATCGTCCAGCGCCACAGGGCCCTCGGGAAACTGCAGACCGGTGGCCAGTTCTCGGATCTTCATGTCGGTGCCTCGGGTCAGGGGATGCCACCAATGTAATGAGGCACAGGCCGCCCACAAGCGGGGATTCCCTAGGGCTTGCGCGCCCCGTTGGCTCAGAGACTCAAGGTCATCAAACTGGCGTTGCCACCCGCAGCGGCGGTGTTGGTGCTGATGCTGCGCTCGCTCACCAAACGGACCAGCGGCACCGCCGCATCGCCCGGGCGCAAGGCCGTGAGCGTGACGATGGCCCCGGGACGCTGAGCCAGTTGGGCTTGCCAGTGCAGGGTGGTGGCCGCAACGGCGTGCAGCAGCGCGGCATCGATGGATGGCGCGTGCGCGGGGTCTTCCAGCGCCACCTGGCCTTGCACCCTGGCCGGCAACTGCGCACGCAGCGCTTGGCTGTGCAGCGGCCACACGGCGTGGCCGCCCACTGCCAGCACGGCGGCCAGTTGCGTCAAGCGGTCGGCGTCAGCGCCTGGCTGCTCACCCGTCAGGCACAGCACCCGCGCACGGGCTTGCACGCGGTAGACGTTGCGCTCGCCGGTGGGGCCGCTCAAGGTGGCTTGTAAACCGGCCGGGCTGGTGGCGGCAAATTGCGCGCAGGCGTGGGCCAGGGGCAAGTGGTTGTGCGTCACGGCCCAGTCGTGCAAGGCCTGCAGCGCGGGGGTGGCCTGCGGCAGCGCAGCGGCCCCGCTGGCTTGCACGCTGCGCAAGGCTGCGGTGGGTGGGCAGTGCGCCAGCAGGCGCAGCAAGACCAGCGGGCCACCGGCTTTGGGGCCGGTGCCCGACAGGCCATCGCCACCAAAGGGTTGCACCCCCACCACGGCACCCACCATGTTGCGGTTGATGTACACATTACCCGCGTGGGTGTTGTCCGTCACCTGCGCGATGGTTTCTTCGATGCGCGAATGCACGCCCAACGTGAGCGCATAGCCCGTGTCGTTGATGGCCTGCAGCAAGCTGCCCAGTGCGTTGCGGGCATAGCGCACGATGTGCAGCACCGGGCCGAATACCTCGCGCTCCAGCTGGGCGATGTGCTCGATCTCGATCAGCGTGGGTTGCACATAAGTGCCGGTGGGCAAAGCGTGAGGCGCATTGCGACTGATGCGGTGCACCTTGCAGCCGCGCTGTTGCATGGCTTGCACATGCGCCTCGATGCCGGCGCGTGCGCGCTCGTCGATCACGGGGCCCATGTCCACGTTCAGCTGGGCGGGTGTGCCCAGCGTGATTTCGGCCATGGCGCCTTGCAGCATGGCGATCATGCGGTCGGCCACGTCGTCCTGCACGCACAACACGCGCAGCGCCGAGCAGCGTTGGCCTGCGGCTTCAAAGGCCGAGGCCATGGCGTCTTGCACCACCTGTTCCAGCAAGGCCGATGAATCGACCACCATGCAGTTTTGCCCGCCGGTTTCGGCGACCAGCGGCACCGATTGACCCTGCAAATTCAGGCGTTCGGCCAATGCGCCTTGCAGCACGCGGGCGGTCTCGGTGGAGCCGGTGAACAGCACGCCCTGCACACGCGCATCGCGCACCAGCTGCATGCCCACTTCACGGCCCTGGCCTGGCAACAATTGCACCACGGCGGGCGGCACACCCGCTTGCCACAGGGCCTGCACCGCCAGCGCAGCGATGGCCGGGGTGGATTCGGCAGGCTTGGCCAGCACCGGGTTGCCCGCAGCCAGCGCGGCGGCCACTTGGCCTATGAAAATCGCCAGCGGAAAGTTCCACGGGCTGATGCACACCACCGGGCCCAGCGGCGTGTGCGTGTGGTTGTCAAAGTCGCGCCGCACCTGCGCGGCGTAGTAGCGCAAAAAGTCCACCGCCTCGCGCAGTTCGGCCACGGCATGGCCCCAGGTTTTGCCGGCTTCACGCACCAGCAAAGCCATCACGCGTGCTGCATCGGCTTGCAGCAGATCGGCGGCGCGCTCCAGCATGGCGGCGCGTTGTGCGGGAGGTGTGGCGGCCCAGCTTGGTGCGGCATCGCTGGCCGCTTGCAAGGCGGTGCGCACATCGTCGGCACTGGCGTACTGCACGCTGCCCAGCACGTCGCGCTGGTCGGCCGGGTTGATCAGCGCATGGCGTGGCCCGCCCACGGCCGCGTGGGCCAGCATCGGGCGCACCTGCAGGGGCTGCTGCTGTGCCTGCATGTCGGTGGCCAGCTGGCGCAGGGTGGGTTCGTGGGCCAGATCGGGGCCGCTGGAATTGCGCCGCGCCGCGCCATACAGCTGCGCAGGCAATGCAATCTGTGGGTGCGGCTGGCCGGGGCTGGCGTCTTCTTGCAGCGCGTCTTGCTCTGTCCGCTGCACCGGGTCTTGCACCAGGTCGCTGATGGACACACTGGCGTCGGCCATGCGGTTGACAAACGAGCTGTTGGCCCCGTTTTCCAACAGGCGGCGCACCAGATACGCCAGCAGGGTTTCGTGCGTGCCCACGGGCGCGTAAATGCGGCAGGGCCGCTGCAGTGGGCCAACCACCTGCCGGTACAGCGGCTCGCCCATGCCGTGCAGACACTGGAACTCGTATTGGCCCGGGGTGTAGTCGCCACCGATGTCTTGCGCCACTTGCACGATGGCCGCCAGCGTGTGTGCGTTGTGCGTGGCAAATTGCGGGTACACCGCCTCGGGCGCAGCCAGCAGTTGTTGGGCGCAGGCCAGGTAGGACACATCGGTGTGGTGCTTGCGCGTGTAAACGGGGTAATCGCTTTGGCCGTCTTGCTGGGCGCGTTTGATCTCGCTGTCCCAATAGGCGCCCTTGACCAGGCGCACCATCAGGCGGTGGCCGGTGCGGCGCGCCAGATCGATCACCCAGTCGATCACGCAGGGGCAGCGCTTTTGGTAGGCCTGGATCACGAAACCGATGCCGTTCCAGCCTTGCAAGCGGGGTGCGCGGCACAGCGCTTCGAGCAGGTCCAGCGAGATGTCGAGTCGGTCCACCTCTTCGGCGTCGATGTTCAGGCCGATGTCGTAATGCTTGGCCAACGCGGTCAGGTGCAGCACACGTGGCAAAAGTTCGTCCATCACACGCTGGTGCTGGGCGCGGCTGTAACGCGGGTGCAGGGCCGACAGCTTGATCGAGATGCCTGGGCCGTTCAGCACGCCCTGGCCACGCGCGGCCTTGCCAATCGCGTGGATCGCGGTTTCGTACGACCGCAGGTAGCGCTGCGCATCGGCCTCGGTCAGTGCGGCTTCGCCCAGCATGTCGTACGAATAGCGAAAGCCCTGGGCTTCCATCTCGCGGGCGCGGTGCAGGGCCTCGTCAATCGTCTCGCCTGTGACGAACTGCTCGCCCAGCATCTGCATGGCCAGTTGCACGCCCTGGCGAATCAGCGGTTCGCCGCTTTTGCCCAGCAGACGAGTGAGTGAGGCCAGCATCGCGCCCTCGCTGTGCGTGGCCACCAGCTTGCCCGTGAGCAACAGGCCCCAGGACGCGGCGTTGACAAACAGCGACGGGCTGCGGCCCACATGCTGGTGCCAGTCGCCCTGGCCGATCTTGTCGCGGATCAGCGCGTCGCGCGTGGCCGCATCGGGGATGCGCAACAGCGCCTCGGCCAGGCACATCAGTGCCACGCCCTCTTCGCTCGACAAGGCGTATTCCTGCATCAGGCTTTGCACGCGGCCTGCGCGCCCGCCCAGTTGTGGGCCTTCGCGCATGCCTTGCACCAGTTGGCGCGCCAGCGCGTCGGTGCGCTGGGCCTGGGCAGGTTGCATGCGGGCCGCAGCCAGCAGCGGCGCCAGTGCCTGGGCTTCGGGCAGGCGGGTGGCGCGGGCCATGGCCTCGCGCAGGGCGCTGCGCTCGGGCAAGGGGCCGCCGGGGGTGAAGTGGGCGCCTTGGGCATGGGCGAGTTCGGCTGGGGTCATGGGGGTGTTCATGGCGAGGTCCTTTGGGCAGGGGTCGGCGGCTTCAGCCTCGACAACGGCCTTTGTGTGGCATGAATCGCTATCATCCTGATAAGGTGATGAATGTTTCACCAAAATTCAATCAATACACCGAACAAAAATCAGCATGAGCATCGACATACCCGACATTGATCGCACAGATCGCCGCATTCTGGATTTGCTGCAGCGCGACGGCCGCATCAGCAACCTCAAGCTGGCCGAAAGCGTGTCGCTCTCGCCCACGGCGGTGCTGGCGCGGGTGCAGCGCCTCACGCGTGAGGGCTACATCCTGGGTTATGAGGCGCGCCTGAACCCGCTCAAGCTGGGTGCAGGGATGATGGTGTTTGTAGAGGTGCTGCTCGACCGCACCAGCCCCAATGTGTTTGACCAGTTCAAAGCCGCCGTGCAGGTGCGCCCCGAGATCATGGAATGCCACATGGTGGCGGGCGGCTTTGACTACCTGCTCAAGACCCGCGCCGCCGACATGAACGCTTACCGCGAGTTTGCGGGCACGGTGCTGTGGCAGCTGCCCGGTGTGCGCGAAACGCGCACCTATGCGGTGATGGAAGAAGTCAAAAACACGACGGCGCTGGCGTTGTGAGGACGCATCGCGGCCATGACCACGGCGTCAATTTTGTGGCCGTGCCACCGACAAATGCAATCCGGTTGCGTTCAACACGGCCAGCCATGTTTTGAGCGTGGGATTGCCACGCGGACCGAGCGCCCGGTACAAACTTTCACGCGGCATGCCCGCTCTTTCCGCCACCGCAGACATGCCTTGCGCTTCGGCGATGTGCCGCAAAGCAGCCAATAAAGCCTGCTGCCCCCCGGTTGATCGGCTTGATCCAATGCGACGGCGAGGTAGTCGTTGGCAAACTCAGGATCGGCTTTGAGCACCTCGACAACGGCGTCGTCATGCGGGCGGCTGGTTGTGATGGTCATTTGAGCGTTCTCCAAGTTTCACGAAATAAATTCCGAATTGGGAAACTGTCTCTACATCATTGCTTCGTCATGACCAGCATGACAACATCATTCACCGTCTGTAGGTTGGAAGTTTGATTGACGTTGATTTGTTTTTTCAGTTGATCTTCAAGCAAGAAGAACAGCTCAGCCAAGTCGAGCGAATCCAAATTCAAGTCATGAAAGTTTGTGTCAAGTTGAACCTTGTTCACGTCAATGTGCAGCCGTTTGGCAATGGTTTGCCGAACTAATAGCTCGATAGATTCGACGTTCATAGGCAAGGGTGAATTAGTCATGGTTTCTGAAGACGAGTGAGACATTGGTTCCCCCAAAAGCAAAACTGTTTGTAAGAAAAACGCCAGTCCCGTTGGACTGTGTTGGGTTAGTCAGCAACGCAAAATCAATGCTGGCATCTGGTTCTGAAACACCAACCGAGGGTGAATAAGCGCCAACTTGACGCGCCTCTATGCACAAAATCGTTTCCAGCACGCCAGCGGCCCCCATCAAATGTCCTGTTGCGCCTTTGGTGGAACTGACCAGCGTTGATGCATCCTCAAAAACCTCGTTCAGTGCTTTGATTTCAGACGTGTCGCCCGCTCGCGTACCTGTTGCATGGGCGTTCACATACGCCACCTCATCCGCTAGGACGTCTGCATTTTGAAGAGCCATTTGCATGGCTTTCACCTGTGGGGCAATGTGCGGGAGGGTTAAGCAATTGGGATCATTCGTTTGTGCATAACCCAAGCATTCCGCCAATATATGAGCGCTTCTGCGCGTGGCATGGGTTTTACTTTCCAAAACAATACAGCCAGCGCCTTCGCCCAAAACTAATCCATTGCGCAATGCGTCAAAGGGACCTCTCCACAGCCCATTCTCATCGGGCTTGGCAAGGGCGCCCAGCGCCTCCCATGCTCTGACGACACCGGGAACAATCAACGCTTCTGCGCCCCCAACCAAGGCGACATCACAACGACCTTGTTGAATGGCAAGATAAGCCTCACCAATGGCGACTGCGGATGAAGCACACGCGCAGGAATAAGTCATGACAGGACACGACAAATTAAGCCATCCTGCTACACCTGCGGCGCTTGCATGTGTCATGGCTTTGGGCACAGTCAGAGGCGAAACTTTTCCAGTCAGGTCATGCTTAGCAAACAGCCATCGCGTATAGGCCTCGTCCATCGTCGCGGCACCACCGTAACCCGTTCCCCAGCCAACCAAGCCAATCGTGTCGGTGGCAATATCGGACATGGTCACAGCTTCGTGGGCTGAGTAAATGGCCATTTGCGTAACGCGGTCGGCATCCTCAACACGGCGATCGAAAACGCCCGTGGGCAAGTCCGTCTCTAGCCGCGCTGCCAATATTTCAGATGCTCCCGGCAAATCACCTAAACGGTGCAACCTGATGGCAGTTGCACCACGAAATACAGGTGCCAATTCATCCACGCCCCAGCCAAAAGCCGATACCGCTCCCATGCCCGTGACCACAACTCGGCGCTTGTAATGTTTATCCATCAAGTGACACTGGCACGCTGAGGTGCGGATACTGGCTTGGCGGCTTGCTCTGCGCGCCTAGCCGCACCTTCTAGATCAACGGCTGGATTGAGCGTTTCATCTTGTGCTTTTACAGCTGCATTGGCACCGTGAACATAAATGATCTGCATTTCATCCGAGTCTGGTTTGACGCGCAAAGCGCGCCCCACCTCGTCTTTGAAGATGCCTTCACGCAAATCTTGCATCACAGCAGCGCTGTCACCAAAAGGTGCAATCCAATCGACCAACCAACCTTTGTCGCCACTGGTCCAATCTCTGGGTTGCAAACTCTTGGGGTTCAGTACATAGGCTTCTTCCACCTCTTTGGACATTCGCGCCCAAGCCACATAGGCTACTGGACGACCATTACGTCGATACAAGCGGCATTGTTTGTGCATCAAAGCAGGCATAACCCACTGAAAAATGCTCGCAATGGGCCACTCTTGATGCAGCTTTGAATGGGCCATCAGCCAAACGATCTCCCCCAGCATAGACATGTTGGTCACCTCGCCCTGAGTTTGATCAGGGCTGGTGGCTTGCTTTGATTCTTCTGTCATGTTTGTCCTTTATGCTGCCGTTACCCAAGCGCTGTTGACAGCAGATTTCACAGCACTGGGCAGTTCTGCTGATGTCACTCCATAGGCAGTCTCGCCATCATTGGGCGTCAAGCCATTCATTGCACTGACCAAACTGTTGACCTTGTTGTAGGACAACATGTCGTCACCTGCTTGAAAACCCATCACAACCCGTTGTGGGGCATTGGCTGTGGCCCGTTTGATCGGGTCATCGCTGTAGTACCAGTTCTTGAACGACATGCTGTCTGTCGAGCCCAGCAAACGCATCACCAAGTCGTTGCCCACACGTTCAAACCACAAGGAGTCTTTGCTGATGCCACTCTCCAGCATGATCACGTCGGTGCCATTGATGCCTGCTTGTTCGCTGCCAATGTAGGTGTCGTTGCCATCACCGAAACCAAATCGGTAAATGTCCTGCCCAGTGCTGGCCTGATAGGTGTCATTGCCGGTGTCGCCGATGATCACGTCATCGCCTGCCCCAGCATCAATCCAGTCGTCACCAGCTCCACCAGCCATCACATCAGCCCCGGCTTCACCGTAGAGGGTGTCGTTGCCTGCATCACCTGCAACCACATCATCACCATCTCCGCCATAAACCGTGTCATTGCCTGCACCACCAGAAAGCAGGTCATTGCCAGCCTCTCCCCAGAGCGCATCATTGCCGGTTCCGCCCAGTACAAAGTCTTTACCGGCACCCGCACGAATGGTGTCGTTGCCAGCAAAACCATCCAGCCAATCGGCGCTGGATGAGCCTGTGAGGTTGTCGGCCACATCTTGGCCGTCACGCCCCAGATAAGTGTTGGTTAATTCGGAGACATCAAAATCTTTGCCATCGAAAAACTGGAACACTTCCACGCGATTGCTCGTGTTCGCCCAGTTGCGCACCGTGATGGAATTTTCCAAAGTGGACAAGGCCCCCTCTGGGTTGGCACGGTCACGCAGATAGATGACCATGTCCGACCCTGAGCGCTGAAGCACCAAATCATCCATCGTGATGTCAGTGCCAAACAGAAGCTTGTCACCCCCTGGGCGGTTTTTGTCGGTACCCACGCCTGCGCTGCCGCTGTCGTTGAGCACATCTTTGCCGTCTCCTCGCGCAAAAATGTAAATATCATCCCCTGTGCCGCCATTGAGCGAGTCATTGCCCGCAGCACCATGCAGCGCATCTGCTGCGTTCGAGCCATTGAGTGTGTCATTGCCTGCACCACCACCTAACCAAGTGGCATCCGCTGCGTTGGCCGTCAGCACATCGTTGCCTGCTGTGCCTTTTCGGGCGTCCACAATGTCGCCAATGTCCACTGCGAAATCGTTGATGAAGCGCAGGTTTTCCACGCGGTATTGCGGAGTTGTCCAGCCTTTGACTGTGATGCTGTCGGTCACCTCTGTGCCACTTACAGGAAGCAAAGAAATCAACAAATCGGAACCCACACGCTCCATCATGATGTCGTCGATGTCAATAGCGCGGCCAAACTGGACCGTGTCTTCACCACCGTCCACAGCACGCACCGCTGTGCGATAGCCTGTGCGGGTTTCATTGACCCAGACCTGATAGCTACTCTTGCCGCTGGTGCGCGTTTGCAGAACTTGTGCGGTATAGGTGTAGGACTCTTGGAAAGTCTCTGTCCCCAGCGCTGCCTCATCAATGGTGTCGCGTCCATCCCCACGACTGAAGTGGTAAATGTCGTTACCACGCCCACCGTTGAGGGTGTCGTTGCCTGCACCGCCTGTGAGCACATCGTTGCCATTGCCACCATTGAGGGTGTCATTGCCCGCGCTGCCCATCATGTAATCGACGCCATCACCGCCTTCCAGTACGTCATCGCCAGCGCCTGCAAACATGTCGTCGTCACCGGCACCACCGTCCAAGCGGTCATTGCCCGCACCGCCCACAAGGTAGTCGTTACCGGCTAAACCATTGAGGGTGTCGTTACCGTCTCCACCCGACAGCAAATCACCCCCTGCATGCCCGGTGAGCACATCGTTTGCGCCGTAGCCGCTGGCCACCTGAACGATGTTGCCCATGTTCAGGGCCAAACCATCCACAAAGCCAAAGGTCTCAATGCGGTTCATCGCATTGCTCCACTGGCGAACCTTGATTTGGTCATCCATGTCAGCCAACAAGGTGTTGGCGTCCTCGCGCAAGCCCACCACCAAGTCGTCACCCGTCATCTGGAAGAATAAGTCTTCGAGTGAGATGCCTTGCCCAAACTGCAAGCTGTCTTTGCCGCCATCGTCCTGCACCGTGCGCACAAGCGTGTCGGTTCGGTACTGGGCCACCCAGTTGCCTGATTTGCCGCTGCGTTGGTAGGCACTGCCGGTGTACACCTGCACTTGGTAGTTTTCTTGGTGTTCCTTGTTGTCAAAAATTTCATCCTTACCGTCACCACGGAAGTAGAAATAGGTGTCGTCGCCACCACCGCCTTGCAGCAAGTCTGCCCCTTTGCCACCCAACAACTTGTCACTGCCTTCCCCGCCAGAAAGCGTGTCGTTGCCATCCATGCCTGCCAGCACATCGTCGCCGTTGCCACCATCGAGCATGTCATTGCCTGCGTCTGCAATCAGGTAGTCATCGGCTTCACCACCGCTTAACGTGTCGTTACCTGCACCTGCAAACAATAAATCCTTGTCTGCACCGCCATCGATTCGGTCATCGCCTGAGCCTCCGACCAACACATCTTTGCCCGCATTACCCGTGAGCGTGTCGTTTCCGCCACCACCTGACAAGAAGTCACCTTCGGACGTGCCAGTGAAGGTGTCGTTTCCAGACATGCCGTTTTGACCGTGGATGATCTGGCTGAAATCCAATGTGTTGCCATCGACAAACGAAAAATTCTCTACGCGGTTCTTTTGGTCTGCCCAACCTTCCACTGTCACACTGTCAGTGGACAAGGTGTTTTCGTTGTCGATGGCACGCAAAGTCACCACCATGTTGTCGCCCGAGCGAGACAACACCAAGTCTTGAATGGAAATGCCCACCCCGAACATCAAGGTGTCAATGCCGCCATCCACTTCGCCATACACATCACGGTAGCCAATGCGGTCTTCCATGCGCGTTGCTGCACGGTAGCCCGTGCGCAATTCATTGACCCACGTGGCATTTTTGCCAGAACCACGCTGCACGCTCTGGTAGTAGTTGTACTGTTCGCTGTACGACACCTGCTCTTGGTAGGTGTATTTTTCTTTGTACCAGTCCTCGGCATAGTCCAAGATGCGGTCTGCGCCATCACCTCGGTTAAACACATAGGTGTCGTTGTCTGCGCCGCCCTCCAAGCGGTCAGTCCCCGCACCCCCAGCCAAAATATCATCGCCCTTACCTGCGCGTAAAACGTCATTGCCTGCACCACCGAGCAGTTGATCATTGCCAGCGCCAGAATCCAGTAAATCATTTCCAACACCTGCTAACAAGATGTCATTGCCGCCAGCAGTAATGAGCGTATCGTCTCCGTCTCCACTGTCAAACACATAGCTCGTTGCATCACGCGTCCCCGTGATTCGATCGTTTCCTTCACTCGTCTGGACAGCTTCAACATTGAAACGATCTGCATCAATGTTTTTACCCTCATGCCCTGTCACGATCAATTGATCGAAACCATCCCCCCCATCTAAAGCGCCTGTGCTCCCTTGGGCAACGACGAGGTCGGCTTCATCGGCCAGCAGAACATCGTCTCCTGAACCGCCTCTCAACTGATCTACGCCATCTCCGCCCATGAGCCAGTCGCGACCACTCCCGCCGAGGAGTGTGTCATTACCTGCGCCACCGTCAAGCACCACGTCCCAAGTGGCAGCGCTGGCATCGAGTTGGTTGTCGAGGTTGTTACCCACAGCCCCAATCCAGCTTGCGTCAGATAAAGTGAAATTGGTTTCGCCTGCTCTTAGTCGTCGTTGTTTGAGTACATCTCCGCTTTCCAGATGAAAAACTGTATTGCCTTGTGCGTCTGTTTCTTGCCGAACCCCCCGAGTGGAATAGGCAAAGGCCACGTCTGCACCATCGACCAACTTGCCGTCGGTGCGCTGCACTTTGAACAGGCCTGCAATGCTTGTGCCATCGCTCAAGTCCAGCGCTGTGCCGTCTTTGACGGTGGTTGAAATGCTGGCAATACCTGCGGCTTGCAGCGTCATCATCTCGCCCGCGTCGGCCACGCCGTTGCTGTTGGCGTCCTTCCAGATGCGGAATTCGGCAAAGCGTGCATCGCGGCTGTCAAACGTACCGTCTTTGTTGCTGTCAAAAACTTTGGCCAGAGCTTGTAGGTCGGTGTCTTGCTCGGTGGTCCATTCACCAAACGCCATTTCTTTGCTTTGGGTAACTTGTCCATCGCCACCCAAGTCAATGACCAACATGCCGTCATCTGCACCCACCCATGCGGTGCGCTCTTTGTAACCATCGTTGTCAATGTCAAAAGTGGTGGTGCTGCGGTCCAGTGGTTTGATCTCTACGCCGTCACCGTCTAGGTCAATGACCAATGGATACCAGTCACCACCGCCGTAGTCGTAGGAGTAGTCATACGAATTGTCGTAGTAGGGGTCATAGCCACCGGAGTTGTCATATCCACCTGCGTCGTAGCCACCCGAGCCATTGTTATTGGAGCTGTCGCCAAAAGCATCTTCTAAGCCTTGGTATGCGCCCGGGTCAGTGGGAAAAGTGCTGTTGGTGCTTTCGTCAGCGCTCCAGTTCCAGTCGGGGGTGCTTTCTCGCATGTCAATCAACGATGGAGACTGTGTGACTGGTGTTCTGATTTCTGAACCACTCCATACGGGAGTCTGTGTGAATTCCGCTTGGATCTTTTCTGCTGCTACTTGCAAGATATCGGTGGTTGCAATCTTGGTGGCAAAGGTGAAGTCCATCAGTCTTGCATAGGTTTTTTCTGTACCGTTCAAGGTATTGAAATCGAGTGTTGAAATCTCACGCCGCAATTGCATATCGGCTTCAAGAATCTGCGAAGCTTCGTTTGGTTGGCCTTCGGCAGCGGTGTAAGCCTGATCGTGTGCCTTGCAGATCGCATCAACGGGGCTTTCGCGACCATCAATTTTGATCGGAGGCTCTCCATAGTCTGGGCTATCCGTTCGTTTACCACTGGACCATCCGGGCCCGCAGTAATTGCCAAATACAGGCACCCATGTGCTGGGGGTAGTGAGGCTGAATCCTTCGATGCTGATGCTGGTGCCCATGGTGTATGTGCTCCTCAATCAAGAAGTGAATGCGTGTGCTTAGGGGTTGATGCGTTGTGCAGGGCCATTGGCCGGTATTTCCCGCCAAGTACCGTCTGTCAAATCGAGTGCAAAAATGCCGTTCAGGTCGTCGTCAAGCGCAGGTCGTGATATCTGAACCCATAACCGACCGTCTGGCGAAATTTCATGAGACCGAGGTTGTAGGTGTGGCGTTACGGCCCAAGACTCCAATCCTCCGTCTGGAGCAGAGCGATACACGCGTGTCCTGTCTTGTTTGCTCGGCTGTGCTTCGAAATACAAATTCCCAAGTGCATCAACAGCCACATTTCTTGCGTAATAAAAAGGATCAATGAAGAGCGGCTGTAATGTTTGCACTTGGGGATTTGCGTGGAAGCGGCGTACTTCACTGCTATGGTTTTTCGCTTGCATTTGACGCATAGATTCCCACCAGTCCTTGGATTCCTCAACAGTCATCGGTCCACGTGTCATAGGCGTATCGGCGTTCACCACAAACTCTTTGTCCCCGGGTAAATAGCTGGGCCGCCCCATCTGGAAAAATTCGAAATTTGTGAGTTGCCGAGTTGCGCCTGTCTCTACGTGAATTTCATGCACATCGTTGTGAGTGTCCAGCGTTTTGCTGCCCGGCTTACGCAACTCGGCCTTGACAAAGATCACTTTTTTGCCCGACCAAGAAAAATTCGGTGCCTTCTTATAACCAGGGCCTTGGGTGAGCATGCGCACGTTCTTGCCGTCTGCATCCATGATGGCGATCTGGCTGTTGGCATAGTCTCGGTTGCTTCCTGTGGCTGGCAAGTCTTTAGAAAACAACGGGACCATTACAAAAACCATCTGCTTGCCCGAGGGGGAAAATTTCCCGCTGAACCACATCTGCCCCGCGGGCGGTTCGTAGTAGGTCAGTGCATTGGTTTTGAGGTCAAGAACGTGAATGCGCGGCTCACCACTTTGTGGATAACGGTCAAACACCAGCTTTTGGCTATCGGGCGTAAAGCTGGGGGCTCCATATGTGAATTCGAGTTTTTCTTTTGCAGTCGCTGGTTGTCCGAACATGAGCATTCCCCAAAAAAATGTTTGAAATAAAAAAGTCAAGCAATGTTTAAAGCACAAGGTGGGATTTGATTTCTTAGAAACTTTTGAGCCCTCGGAGGTTACGGATGATGAGCGAACTGCTTTCATGCTTTTCTCTTCCAGATCGCGTCATTTTCTGCGCTGGCGTCAATGCGGTTGTTCAGCACATTACCTGTCACCCCAATCCAGTTGGTACCCGAGTTATCAGGCAGCGTGACGTTGGTTTGGGTGGCGCTCATCATCATGTGCTTGTACACATCGCCGCCTTCAAAGGCGAACACCTTGTTGCCTTGCGCATCCACCGTTTCTTTGACGCCGGTTTTTTGATAAGCAAAGGCCACGTCAGCCCCGTCCACCAATTTGCCGTCAGTCCGCTGCACTTTGAACAAACCTGCAATGCTGCTGCCATCGCTCAAATCCAGCGCCGTGCCGTCTTTGACCGTGGTTGCAATGCTGGCAATGCCTGCGGCTTGCAACGTCATCATCTCGCCCGCATCGGCCACACCGTTACTGTTAGCGTCTTTCCAGATACGGAACTCGTTGAAGCGCGCATCACGGCTGTCAAACGTGCCGTCCTGGTTGCTGTCAAATACTTTGGCCAGCGCTTGCAAGTCAGTGTCTTGCTCGGTGGTCCACTCACCAAACGCCATTTCTTTGCTTTGGGTGATTTGACCGTCGTTGTTCAGGTCAATGACCATCAGGCCATCGTCAGCACCGACCCATGCGGTGCGTTCTTTGTAGCCATCGGCATCGAGGTCAAAGTAGGTGGTGGTGCTGTCAAGGGGCTTGATTTCTACGCCGTCACCGTCCAAGTCGATAACCAGTGGATACCAATCGTATGAATAGTCGTAGTAGTCATATGAGTAGTCATATGAGTAGTCATAGTAATCATCGTATCCACCGAAGTCATACGAATAGTCCGGCTCAGAAGGTGTTTCCCAGTCATTGCCAAATGCGTCCTCTAGCCCCACGTAGGCGCCAGGGTCTGTGGGAAAACTGATGTAGCTTGGTTGAGTGCTGTAGGCATTGATCGCCGTGTCCCAGTCGCGCTCAAAAGCAGCGTTTTCTGCGGCTTGACTTGCGTACACGCCACTGTAGGTGTTCAGGCCACGGTAGCCACCTGAGTTGTCCAGAATGTGGGGGTCTGTGAAGCCGTTGCCTCGGTGGTTGGGGCCGAAGTTGTAGGTTGGGGTTTGGTAGTTGCGGCCTTCGTTGGAGTAGTTGGCCGTTGGATTACTCAAGAAGTTCAAGTCTTTTGCAACAGGCTGCCAGTTGGGCATCGTCTGCTGCAAAAGTTGATTTAGTGTGGTGTCCTGCTCTTGGAGTCTCGTAGCCACTCTCTGGTTGTACTCATTGATGTACAGACCATCTTGGATAGTGACATTTCGATTTTGTGCGGATGAAATAAATCCACTAGAGTCATAATTATATAAGACAGGGGCATTTGCTTCACCTATATAGGGTATGGTTTTCCTGAATGGATTTAATTGCCCAAAAATAATTTTTGAATAGTCCATTTTAAATCTTTCACATGAAGTAAATTGCAATCAGAAAAAAACAACCGGCAAAAAGAAGCAACGAAAATGCGGTTGCCATCTTTTTACTCCTTAGCAAATTAATTGCTGCTGACAATAAAATTTCTGCCATGGCTTGAAAAAAAATCCATATCATGTATCAAATCCTTTTTAAAGAATAAAACAATAGGAGAAAAGCCAGCACAAAAAGGAGTGATGCAATTAACCTTTTCCACTCTTTAAGTTTCTGAATGCCCAACTTGAAAAAGCCAATTGAAAGTTTCTGAAAAATCAGCCGCACATCAATTCTCCATAAATGAATGTGCCCACAAATATGCAACCACAACAAGAGCACTCTTCATGCCTGTGCCTGTATTGACCAAGCCCAGCTGACCGCCAAAGTTGCCCAGTACATTTGAAACTGCGTTTGAAGTGCTCATCTGTAGTTACCTCTGCTCATGCGAAAAAGAATAGATGACCCAATCAAGGGAAGGAAAAAAACACACCAATTGCAAATGGTCCGAGATTGTTCCGGCTCTCACTAACCACCTGCTGATACGACACAAAAAAAGGAAATTTCGTGCATTCCACTTGCCAAATCCGATACCGCGTCCACAGCGTGCCAACAGGCACGTCGTACCAGATGCGTCCGTCACACCCGACCAGATCTCGATTGAATTTGCCAAGTCCTCGGACACCTGGCGGCTGAGATTTCAGCGTATTCAAAAACACCGGAAATTCCATCTCCAGGTTCACCCATTCACGTGTCTAAAAATCACATGCGGGTTCTTCTTATACGTGGTGTGGATGGTTCCTTCCACCACTTTCAATTGAGCGAAAGGCGGTGGCTCACGATTGATGAAGGTGGTCACCCACGGGTGAAACGCAATCACCAACCACAACGTAAATGCAAATGCCACATGCTTGTAAAAACCCTTTGGTAATTTCTCTAGCGGCTGCGAATAGGCGTCACCGTATACCCACCGTTTCCAACTGGTCAGGCGAATGCGCCACGGTGGTTTGGGTGGCTTTTCTGTAATGGTTTGAATGTTTGTTGAAGTCATCGTTCTCCCACACTTTCGTCCAAAGTCTTTTGAATAGGGCTGAGCAAGTAGTCCATCACAGTGCGCTTGCCTGTCTTGATCTCTGCGGTCACATTCAGACCCGGGGTAATGGGCATTGTTTTGCCATCAATCTGAATGCTCGATTGCTTGAGCTGAATGAGCGCAGGGAAGTACGCCAACGGAGCCTGTCCATTGCTGGCTGGGTTGTTGGGGTTGCTGTTGTTCTGCGGATCACGCGTTAACGCATCTGCACTGACCCATGTGACCACGCCATCCAAGGTGCCGTATCGTGTGAAGCTGTAGGTTTCGAGCTTGATGCGAACGGTTTGCCCAGGCTGCACAAATCCAATGTCTTTGTTGGCCACCATGACTTCCGCCGCCACGTCATGTCCCGAGGGCACGATGACCATCAGGGCCTGAGCGGGGGTGACTACGCCACCTGTGGTGAATACGGCCAGCTGCTGCACAGTGCCGCGCACAGGAGACCGAAGCTCCAGCAAATGCAGTCGTTGCTCAGACTTGACCTGTTCCTGCATCAAACGCTCAATGTCTTGTTGGGCCGTAAAAGAGCGCTGAGAAAGGTTTTTCCGAACCTCAGCCCAATATGCGTTTTGTTCTTTGATGGCCTCATGGTGCGCAGCCATTGCAGTTTTGTGTTCTGCGCGTACCCGTCCCAGTTCGTTTTCAATATCGAGCCGATCACGGGTTCTGTCTTGCAGGCCATGCTGGCTGATGAAGCCTTGGGAGGCAAGTGCCGAATAATCGTGCTCTCGCTGCCGCAAGTTCGTTTGCAAATCCTGCAGACGCTTGATGCTGGCCTGGGCAACTTGAATTTGTCCTGCTCTGGTTTGCACTGTCGCGGTCAGTCGCTCATGCTTGCTGCGTATGTCTTGCCATTCCGTATCAAGTTGATGTTGCAGCATCAACCATGGTTCGCAGCGTTCAGGGTAGCCTGGTCCACACCACGGCGTAGCTTCTGCTGTAGTCAATACAGGCAATTTGCCCGAGGGCATTCCCACTTGAAGAGCATGCGCACGTAGCTTTTCTGACTGAGCGGCCAACCACTGCTGTTTGTTTTGTGCGTGCTCTGCCCCGACTTGGGTACTATCAAGCTCGATGAGTAACTGGCCTTCTTGCACTTGCTGACCATCTTTGACGTGGATGGCTCGCACGGTTGCCGCTTCTAACGGCTGAATGACTTTGCTGCGTTCACTGACAATGATGCGCCCCGGGGCAACCGCCACGACATCCAATTTGCCTAATGAGGCCCATAAAATCGCAACCAGGAAAGCCGCACAAATCAGGGCTATTGCTCGTCTCGGTGCAGGATGCGGTGGTGATTCTTGCAAGCTCAGGGCCGCAGGTAAAAAGGCGCGCTCTGTTGCCAGTCGTTTAGGCCCCGCTAATTCATCGCGTGTGGCCCATGCCAGCCGAAAGATTTGCTGGTAACGTTTGAGCAGCGCCTGAAACAGTTCAATTCGCGCTATCAAAAAGACAGGCAAGGTCAGTCGCCACTTCATGCGCTCGCTCCTTGTGTGTCCAGAGTACGAGAAGAGGAGCCGGACTGCATGGCCCACAAATGGGCATACAGAGCTTTTTTGCTCAGCAAGGCTTCATGTGTTCCACCCTCCACAATTCGACCTTTGTCCAAAACGACGATGCCATCGGCATGGCGCACAGAGCTGAGCCTGTGGGCAATGATGAGTACGGTTCTGCCTTTGCAGATGGCAGCCATGTTGCGCTGCAAAATTTGCTCGCTTTCATAGTCGAGCGCGCTGGTGGCCTCGTCAAAGATGAGGATACGGGGATGGGTGAACAAGGCTCTGGCAATGGCCAAGCGCTGTCTTTGACCTCCCGACAAGCTGCTGCCTTGTTCGCCCACCATCGTGTCATAGCCTTGAGGGAGTTCACTGATGAAGTCGTGAGCGCCCGCTAAACGCGCGGCCTGCATGATCTGATCCATGGACGCGGCGGGGTCAGTTACAGCGATGTTTTCTCTCACGGTGCGGTTGAACATCCAGTTGTCCTGCAATACAACCCCAATCTGACGTCGTATTTGGGCCGCATCAACTTGTGCAATGTCCACGTTGTCAATCAGAATCCGCCCCTGCTCCGGCACATAAAGACGCTGAACCAGTTTGGTGAGCGTGGATTTACCCGAGCCAGACCGCCCCACAATGCCAATAACCTGACCAGGTGCGATGTCCAGACGAATTTCACGAAGCACAGGGCTGGCGTCTGCGTTGTAGCGGAAACTAACCTGATCAAAGGTGATGTGCCCCTTGAGACTAGGCAGCTGCGCAGCAACATTCGGTGGCACTTCTGTTTGTGCATTGAGGATGTCGCCCAAGCGTTGCATGGAAATGCCCACTTGCTGAAAGTCTGCCCACAGTTGAGCCATGCGCATGATGGGCTGTGCCACACGTCCCGCAAACATGTTGAAGGCGATGAACATGCCCAATGTCAGCTCACCGGCCATCACCAACTGTGCCCCAAACCAAAGCGTTAAAGCCGTGACCAGTTTGCCAATCAGTCCAATCGACTCATGCCCCACGCTGGCTGTGATCTGACTGCGAAAAGCCGCAGAGACATAGGCCGCCAGTTGATCGTCCCAGCGCTTGGCCATCATGGGCTCTAGTGCGCCAGCCTTGACGGTTTGAACGCCTGTGATGGTCTCTACCAGTAAGGCTTGGTTTTCTGCACCACGCGCAAATTTCTCGTTAAGGCGCTGTCGGAGCACGGGAACAATCATGACCGTGACGGCGACATAGCAAGGAATGCTCAACAGTACGATCAAGGTCAGCATGCCACTGTACGCAAGCATGACCGCAATGAATAGGATGGAAAACACCACATCCAGCACGACGGTCAATGCTTGTCCGGTCAAAAAGCTACGGATGTTTTCCAGTTCACGCACACGGGCTACGGAATCGCCCACACGCCGGGCTTGAAACCAGTTGAGCGGTAAGCGAAGAAGGTGTCTGAATAGACGTGAACCTAGCTCGACATCAATCCTGCTGGTGGTATGTGAAAAAACATAGATCCTTAAAAAGGACAGTGCGCTTTCAAAGATGGAGATGGCAATCAAGCCGATGACCAATACATTGAGCGTTGATAGCCCTTGGTGTACCAACACCTTGTCCATCACCACTTGAAAAAACAAAGGGGTAACCAAAGCAAAAAGCTGCAACACAACAGATGTGCCCAGTACCTCTACCAACAAACGTCGATATCTGACCAGGCTGGGGATGAACCAGCTGAAGTCAAACTTGGCCATCTCCCCAATCAAAGAAGCACGGCTGGCCAACAACAACATCTGACCTTTGGTTTCAGCGGGTGTACCGCTTTCGTTCAATCCCAGCCATGCGTTGGCAAATTCATCCAGCGTGAGCTTGATGGGGCGATTTTGTCGTGCAGCTTCTGCTGACAAGTCACCAGCTGCCTGTGCATGTTGCAACACCACATGGGTGGCATTGGCTGCAGCAACGATGACCCACTGACCGTTTTGTAGACATGTCAATGCAGGCAATGGGGTTAGGTGAAGACGACCAAGCGCAATAGTTTCTTGATTGGCTTTAAGTCCCAGTTTGCTGGCAGCCCGTTGCAGTAGATCAAAGTTTTCAGGGGTTTCAGACGTGAGCGCCAGTTGATGCGTGAGTGAATTCACATCCACGGCAATACCGTGCAACTGGGCAATCAAGCAGAGCAACAGCAATGAGGTATTGCTTTCAACGGAATCCTCTACTTCATGCAAGATGAGGCTCCGTAGTATGGGCGCTTGAGGGTTTCAATTTGAATAATATGAATGGCAACAAGGGAGGCAACTCTACCATCTATTCAATTTAAATTGAATACCAAAATTATCAAAATGTTGTCAAACAGAAGAGGCTGTTAAGTTTTTGAAATTTTTGTGTTTGCTTATTTTGTGAGCATGGTTTGACTCGCCAACATGGACGTATCGGTAGTGATCTAATCAACAGGCTGTTCACAACGCTGCGCTCAACGGTAAGTGGCCAGGTGGATGTTGGTCTCGGTGCTGCGGATGCCGCTGATCAGGCGCACGCGTTCCAGCACATCGGACAACTCTTTCATGGACGAGGCTTCGATTTCGGCCAGCAAATCCCAGCGGCCATTGGTGTCGTGCAGTGCGACCACACCCGGTTCACCCAGCAAGCTGGCAATCACCTGGCGCGAGGTGTTGCCCTCGATCAGCACGCCCATCCAGGCCTTGATGCGTTCGGGCGCGGCGTCGGGGCGCAGCTTGATGGTGTAGCCCACGATGACCTGCTTGTCTTCGAGTTTGCGCAGCCGGTTGTTGACGGTGCCGCGCGACACCCCCAACTTGTGTGCCAGGTCGGCGATGTTCATGCGGGCGTTTTGCCGCAGCAGGCTGATCAGTTGTTGGTCAATTTCATCCATGCGTCAAATTGTCATTCATAACTGACGTTATGCCAAACAAATGCACAGAACAGCATATTTTTGGCGATTTACATTGCCACGCGGCCCGAAGAAACTGCTTGCATCGACAAACAAGGTCTGCAGGACCCGAAAAGCCAGCGCATGCACAACACCCAAAACACCACCCCCCTCTACCTGAGCGCCCCCGACGCCGTGGCGCTGGTGCGCCGCAAGGGCCTGAAAAACTGCATCGCCGGTATGGCCGAGCACATCCGGGCCGACTTTTTGCGCTGGCCAGAGTTTGACAAATCGGCCCGTGTGGCCAACCACTCCAAAGACGGTGTGATCGAGTTGATGCCGATCTCGGACGACACCACGTACAGTTTCAAATACGTCAACGGCCATCCCAAAAACACCGCGCTGGGCCTGTCCACCGTGATGGCGTTTGGTGTTCTGGCCGATGTGGCCACGGGCGCGCCCACCTTCGTGAGCGAGTTGACGCTGACCACCGCCATGCGCACCGCCGCCACTTCGGCGCTGGCCGCCCAAACGCTGGCCCGACCCGGCAGCCGCGTGATGGCGCTGATTGGCAACGGCGCGCAAAGCGAGTTCCAGGCGCTGGCCTTCCAGCACCTGGTGGGCATCGACACCGTGCGCTTGTTTGACCTGGACCCGCAAGCCACCGCCAAACTGGTGGCCAACCTGAGCGCAAGCGGCTTGACGCTGGTGGTCTGTGCCAGCATCGCCGAGGCGGTTCAAGGGGCCGATATCGTGACCACCGTGACCGCTGACAAGGCTTGCGCCACCATCATCACCGCCGACATGCTCCAGCCCGGCATGCACATCAACGCCGTGGGCGGCGACTGCCCCGGCAAGACCGAGCTGGCCGCAGGCGTGCTCGCGGCCGCCAAGGTGTTTGTGGAGTTCACGCCGCAAACGCGCATCGAAGGCGACATCCAGCAGATGCCTGCCGACTTTGCGGTGACCGAGTTGTGGGAAGTGTTGAACGGCACGCGGTCAGGCCGCGACAGCGCGGCACAGATCACCGTGTTTGATTCCGTGGGCTTTGCGCTGGAAGACTTTTCTGCCCTGCGTTTCATGCACGATGCCGCGCTGGCGCTGGGTTACGGCGAACGCCTGGCATTGATCCCGCAAATGGCCGATCCCAAAAACCTGTTTGGCACCTTGCTGTGCAACCAAGACCTTGCCGCCCAGCCACGGGCCGAGCGTGTGGCGGCCTGATGCCCGCCGTGCCCCCAAAAGGAACCCCTATGCGTTATGCCGTTCAAGCCCCCGGTGCAGTGGTGATGATTCGCCCACATGCTTTTGAATCCAACCCCGAGACGCAAGCGGACAACGCGTTTCAGCAAGCCAGCCAGACCGCCGACAAAACCGACACGGCCAGGCGGGCATTTGAAGAAGTCACGCAGGCGGCGCAGACGCTGGAACAGGCGGGCGTGCGGGTGCATCTTTTTGAAGACGAGGGCCTGCGCGGCACGCCGGACTCGGTGTTTCCGAACAACTGGTTTTCTACCCATGCGGGCGGCCACATCGCGGTGTACCCGATGTATTCAGCCAACCGCCGGCGCGAACGGCGCCAGGACGTGATCGAGGCGCTCAAAGTCGGTTACCGGGTGCAAGACGTGATCGACTATTCGGGCCTGGAGCCCGATGGCTTGTTCCTCGAGGGCACGGGGGCGATGGTGCTCGACCACATCAGCCGTGTGGCCTATGTCTGCCAGTCGCAGCGCGCGCACCCCATCGTGTTGGAGCGGTTTGCCACCCACTTCAATTTTGAGCCCATGGCTTTTGATGCGGTGGATCTGCAGGGCCGCGCGATTTACCACACCAATGTGCTGATGTGCATCGGCACCGACTTTGCGCTGGTGGGCTTGGCGTTGATTCCGGATGCGCAACGCCGACAGCAGGTGCGTGAACGTTTGGCGGAAACCGGGCGGGAGGTGATCGCCTTGAGCGCGCATCAGATTGCCGAGTTTTGCGGCAACGCGATCGAGCTGCAAACCCCCACCGGGCGCGTGGTGGCTTTGTCCTCGCGGGCCATGGCGGCTTTGCTGCCTGACCAGATCGAAACCATCGAACGCAGCGCCCGCTTGCTGCCCCTGCACATCCCCACCATTGAACTGGCGGGTGGTTCGGTGCGCTGCATGCTGGCAGGCATCCACCTTGCGGCGCGCCCGCCGATGGACACCCAGGCATGAACCACCGCGCAGGGCGGCGTTTCAGCGTCCGACCACGCGCGCCATTTCAAGGCACTTGTTCGAGTAACCCCACTCGTTGTCGTACCAGGCCACCACTTTGATGAAGGTGCTGTCCAGCGCGATGCCCGCATCGGCGTCGAACACGCTGGTGCAGACCTCGCCACGGAAGTCGGTCGAGACCACTTTGTCGGTGGTGTAGCCCAGCACCCCTTTGAGCGCGCCTTCGCTTTGTGCTTTCATCTCGGCGCAAATTTCGGCGTAGGTCGCGGGCGTGTTCAGCTCAGCGGTCAAATCGACCACCGACACGTCCGACGTCGGCACGCGAAACGCCATGCCCGTCAGCTTGCCCTTGATTTCTGGAATGACCACGCCCACCGCTTTGGCCGCGCCGGTGCTGCTGGGGATGATGTTTTCCAGAATGCCGCGCCCGCCGCGCCAGTCCTTGTTGCTCGGTCCGTCCACGGTTTTTTGGGTGGCGGTGGCCGCGTGCACGGTGGTCATCAGGCCGCGCTTGATGCCCCACTTGTCGTTGAGCACCTTGGTGATGGGGGCCAGGCAGTTGGTGGTGCAACTGGCGTTGCTGACGATGGCTTGCCCGGCATAAGTGCTGTGGTTCACGCCATAGACAAACATGGGGGTGTCGTCTTTGGAAGGTGCCGAAATCACCACCTTTTTGGCCCCGGCGGCCAGGTGCTTGCCCGCGCCTTCCTTGTCCAGAAACAGGCCTGTGGCCTCGATCACGACATCGGCACCGACCTCGTTCCACTTCAGGTTGGCCGGGTCACGCTCTTGCGTCAGGCGGATTTTTTTGCCGTTGACCACCAAGTTGTTGCCTTCGACGGCCACACTGCCTTGGAATCGGCCATGCACGCTGTCGTAAGTGAGCATGTAGGCCAGGTAGTCCGGCTCCAGCAAGTCGTTGATGCCAACGATCTCGATGTCATTGAAGTTCTGCACTGCGGCGCGAAAAACCATGCGGCCGATGCGGCCGAACCCGTTGATACCGATTTTGGTGGTCATGTCTGTCTCACTTTCGTTGGTGGTGGCTGAGGCGGTCACCCCTCAAGCAGGGCAACCACCGATGTAACCATCGTATGCGAATTTATGAAACTTTGTTACATGATCCGTGCCCTGTAAGGGTTTGTTCTGGTTTTGTAACTGGTGTGGAGCGTCACTGTAGTTGCTCTTTTGCGTCACTCAAGATGCTACTTTTCAGTGAAATTCAGTGTTCTACAGAGCGAGGCCTCTCAATCGACGGTGGTGAAAGTCGGGTAGAGGCTGTTATGTACATCTCTGTATAACAGCCTACCTCAAACAGTGCAATAAAAAAGCCAATGTGTCGTTTGGGAAGTCAGATTGTCCATATCGTTTCGTTATGAATCAATCACAAGCCAATAATTGATTTATTTGCCATAGTGCAGACAATTGCCGGCAACCCTTTGTCGGAAAACGCCTCATGACAATCCCAAGTTTTGTCCGTTGGATGTGCCTGCTACCCCTGCTTTGCCTGTCGATCGCTCATGCCGTAGAAATCGGCCCCGCAAAGTTTTTTGACATGAAGGCACTGCTGGATGAAAGCACGCTAGAGACTGTTATCTCTAAGGATCGCGTACAGCCAAGCAAAGTGCGCCCGGGCAAGAACGTTCGCGTCATTGAACTCAAATTCACCAGCCAGAACTGGCATGGCATGGTCTGGAAACATCCCGCACGCATCTACGTTCCCGATGGCTACAAAGGGGGTGGCAATGCGGGCATCTATGGCACCCACCAACTGTCTTTCAATGCCCCTTACTCCGCTCAGCAAACGATTCCGGGTACACAACTGAACAACGAAGAGCAGTTTGGCGAGGCCACGGCCCTGGACCTGGACATGCCCATCATGTTTTTCAGCAACCCGTCCGAAAATCTTCAGGGCATGAACGAGGATGACCTCATGGGCTTTGCGATGAAGAAAGCCCTCACGACTGGCGACCTCACTTGGGATGGCTATTCGGCCATTGCCACAGGCTACCTGCGCGCGATCACGCTCATGCATTCGCTGCCCGGTGTGCAAACGGAACGTGCAGTGCTTATGGGTTGCTCCAAACGTGGTGTGGCGGTCAGTTTGGCTACAGGTGTTGATCCGCAACGGATCGCGGGCGTCATGTCGGCCTGCTACCAAGGGGGCAACCAACTCTACGCCATCGCCAGCAAGTTTGCTCAGTTTGGCCCCACCGTGCGCGGACCAGCCAAAGTTTCCAATGGCCCGGGCTACCAGCCAGCAGAGGGTTTGCTGCGGGCGTTCAACAGCCCCATGGGACTGGCGTACCTGACCGCCTTTGATCCCTATTTGTGGCGCGGCCAGATCAAGTCCAACTACCTGGTGACCCTGGGCACCAATGACGAGTTTTTTGCACTGGGCGCGGCCAACAGCATGATGAAGGAAATGCCTGGCGACAAGGCATTTCTGGCGGTTGATAACCTACCCCATACCGCGGTATCGCAAAAACACCTGGCCGCTTGGCGCATGTGGTTGGCACACACTTTCTTGAAGCGCCCCGTTCCGAAAATCGAATCCAAGGGCGTGACAGAAGCTGACCAATTGGCCGTTTCCGCGAAGGTGACTGCCCCCACGCAGCCCGTGTCCGTGAAGCTTTATTACGCCTACAACCATGTCACTTCCGATTGGCGCGCTGCCAAATGGCAGTCCATGCCCATGGACAGCACCGATGGCGGATACGCTGCTCGCCTGCCCATCAAGGGCAACCAGAAGCTGGCCTACTACGTGGAAGTTGAAGACGCCGGCGTGGGTGGTGCAGGCTATGTCAGCTCACTCATTGAAATCGTCGAATAAGGCGCAACCATAAAAAAGGTTTCACTTCTTCCAGTTTTGCACTGAAGGCCCTGTTGCTCACAACACCCCTCACGACTTTTGCGCCCATCGTTATGGTTCGGCAGGTGAGCTTGGTGCGCTAACCTGGCTATAAAAAGGACTCGCCGATGCGGGTCTGCAGGTTGAAGAGCAGACCCTGAGTCAGACTCGCTCAAGCACCAGCGCAATGCCCTGCCCCACGCCGATGCACATGGTGCACAGCGCGTAGCGCCCGCCGGTGGCGTGCAGGCGGTTCACCGCCGTGGTGGCCAGGCGCGCACCGCTGGCGCCCAGCGGGTGGCCCAGAGCAATGGCGCCGCCCCAGGCGTTGACGCGCGCGTCGTCGTCCTGCAGGCCCAGCTGGCGCAGCACCGCCAGACCTTGTGCGGCGAAGGCTTCGTTGAGTTCAATCACGTCCAACTGCTCCAGCGTCAGACCGGTCAGCGCCAGCACCTTCTGCGTGGCCGGCGCCGGGCCGATGCCCATGATGCGCGGCGCCACACCCGTTGTCGCCATGCCGACGATGCGGGCCCTGGGGGTCAGGCCATTCTTCGCTGCAGTGGCTTCGTCGGCCAGCAGCAGAGCGCAGGCGCCATCGTTCACGCCGCTGGCGTTGCCAGCCGTCACGGTGCCGTCGGGCCGCACCACGCCCTTGAGCTTGGCGAGTGTTTCGAGGCTGGTCTCGCGCGGGTGTTCGTCAGTGTCCACGATGAGGGGATCGCCCTTCTTCTGCGGGATGCTCACGGCGCAGATCTCGCGCGCCAGGTGACCGGCCTTGATGGCGGCCACGGCCTTCATCTGGCTTGAGAGCGCCATGCGGTCCTGCGCCTCGCGCTCGATTCCGTAGTCGGTCGCCACGTTTTCGGCCGTCTCGGGCATGGAGTCCACACCGTACTGGGCTTTCATCAATTTGTTGACGAAGCGCCAGCCGATGGTGGTGTCGTAGACGACGTTGTTGCGCGAAAATGCGCTCTCCGCCTTGGGCATGACGAAGGGGGCGCGGCTCATGCTTTCCACGCCACCCGCGATCATGAGGCCGGCCTCACCCGATTTGATGGCGCGTGCGGCCGTGCCGATGGCGTCCAGGCCCGAACCGCACAGGCGGTTGATGGTGCCACCGGTCACTTCAAGCGGCAGGCCGGCGAGCAGGCTGCTCATGCGCGCGACATTGCGGTTGTCTTCGCCGGCCTGGTTGGCGCAGCCGTAGAGCACATCGGTGATGGCGGCCCAGTCCACGTTCGGGTTGCGCGCCATCAATGCGCGCAGCGGAATGGCGCCGAGGTCGTCGGTGCGAACGCTGCTGAGCGCGCCGCAGTAGCGCCCGAAGGGGGTGCGGATCGCGTCGCAGATGTAGGCGTCGTTCATCTTGGTGTCTTGTGGTGAATCAGGGCTGGATGGGCAGACCCACGAGGCGTTCGAGTTCGGCGAGGTCCAGCCCGTCGACCTTGTCGATCAGCGCCAGTCCCTCTGGGGTGCAGGCCAGAGTGGCCAGATCGGAATAAATGCGCTTGACGCAAGCGAGGCCGGTCAGCGGGTAGCTGCACTGAGCCACTACCTTGCTTTCGCCCTGCTTGGTGAGCAAATCCATCATCACCCAGGTCTGCTTGGCGCCGATGGCCAGATCCATCGCACCACCCACGGCCGGAATGGACCCGGGTTCACTGGTGCTCCAGTTGGCCAGGTCGCCGGTGGCAGAGACCTGGAAGGCACCAAGCACACAGATATCCAGGTGGCCACCGCGCATCATGGCGAAGCTGTCGGCGTGGTGGAAGTAGGCCCCTCCGGGCAGCAGTGTCACAGGCTGCTTGCCGGCGTTGATAAGGTCATAGTCTCCCTCACCTGGTGAGGGTGCCGGGCCCATGCCCAGGATGCCGTTCTCGCTGTGCAGCACCACCTCGATACCGGGGGGCAGGTGGTTGGCCACCAACGTGGGTTGGCCGATGCCCAGGTTGACATAGGCCCCATCATGGATGTCCTGCGCCACGCGCCTGGCGAGTTGGTCTTTGCTGCGACGTTGGTAGTTGCTCATGGGTGCTCCGGGATCAGGCGGCCTGCTTGAAGCCACCGGCCTGGGTGGCGACATGGGCGATGCGAACAATCTTCGAGACGTGGATGCCCGGCGTGACGATGCTCTCGGGGTCGATCGTTCCGAGTTCGGCGATCTCGTGCACGGTGGCCACGGTGGCTTTGGCGGCGGTGGCCATCACAGGCCCGAAGTTGCGCGCGGCCTTGCGGTAGACCAGGTTGCCCCAGCGGTCCCCGCGCTCGGCCTTGATGAGGGCCAGGTCGCCGTGGATGGGGTACTCCAGAACGTAAGGCTTGCCGTCGATGACGCGGGTTTCTTTGGGGCTACCATCGGCATGGCGCGCCAGGTCGGTGCCGTAGCCCGTGGGCGTGAAGAAGGCGCCGACACCGGCACCGGCGGCGCGCAGGCGCTCGGCCAGATTGCCTTGAGGGACCAGTTCCAATTCGATCTTGCCGCTGCGATAGAGCGCATCGAACACGTGCGAGTCGGCCTGGCGCGGGAAGCTGCAGATGATCTTGCGCACGCGCCCGGTCTTGAGCAGAGCTGCCAGACCGGTGTCGCCGTTACCGGCGTTGTTGTTGACGACGGTAAGCTCACGAGCGCCTTGCTCGATCAGGCCGTTGATGAGTTCGCTGGGTATGCCCGCTGTGCCGAAGCCTCCGATCAAAACCGTTGCTCCATCCTGAACTCGGTGCAGCGCTTCGCTGATCGTTCCTGCTATCTTGTCTATCACTGGGTACTCCCCAATACGCTGTGCCAATTGCCTTCAGATATTTGTCCCTAAGTGGTTTGTTGAAACCACTTGGCAGCCAATGCGCCGGCACCGGTTGTGACCGAGCGCGTTGGCTATGGACTGAGTCGCTCAGTCGAGCTGTGCACCCGAACTGGTGATGATGGTCTTGGACGTTTCGCGATGACCGTCCAGATAGCGGGCAAATTCGGCTGGTGTGTCCAGAATGGGTTCAAGAGCAAACTTGTCCAGGTAGTCACTGCGAAACTTGGCATCAGACACCACACGTTTGACGTCAGCCGCGATCTTGTTCTTGATGTCGGCGCTGACCCCAGACTGGGTAGCCAAGCCGAAATAGAAACTGGCCTCGAACTTCGGAAAGCCTGCCTGGGCGAAGGTGGGAACGTCGGGAAGAGCCGCAGCCCGCTTGGGACCGGAGATGCCCAGAACCTTCAGCTTGCCATTGGTGGCAAATGGCGCAATCACCGACACCGCACCAACGGCCGCCTGAATGTTGCCGGCCATCATGTCTTGCAAGGTGGGTGCCAGTCCTTTGTAGGGAATATGTACCATCTCCACATTGTTGTCCTTGGAGAAGGCCGCCATGGCCAGGTGCGTTCCGTTGCCGATGCCTGACGAGCCGTAGCTTACTTTGCCGGGATTTTCCTTGGCATATGTCACAAAGTCCTTCATGGAGTTCGCCGTCATGGTTGCAGGAACGACAAATGCCATGTTGGATACCGCCACACGGGTGATGGGTGCAAGCTCTTTGACGGCATCGTAGCTCAGCTTCTTGAAGAGAAACGGATTGAGCGACAGCGTTGGATCGGTCGCAAGAATCAGGGTGTGGCCATCGGGGTCCGATTTGGCTACGGTGGTTGCACCGATGACTTCGTTGGCCCCCGGCTTGTTGTCAACAATCACGGGCTGATTCCAGATCTCACCTAGCTTCGTGCTCAAAGCGCGGGCTAGGGTGTCCACAGGACCGCCAGCGGTATATGGCACCACGATCCGTACGGGTTTCGTGGGGAAGGATTGTGCATGGCTACCCGCGCTGAGAACGCTGAGTAGTGCGGCGGTTGAAAGGACTCCAATGAGGTGGTTGCGACGGTTGTGCATGGGAATGTCTCCAGTGGTTAAGGATGGGAATTTCAATCGAGAAAGCTGGTCTTAGGCGCCAAGCTCGGATACAAACTTCGTGGTGAGATAGGCCTCCAGGCCTTCGGTGCCGCCTTCGCTACCGTGACCGCTGTCTTTGACACCGCCAAACGGTGTTTCTGGCAGGGCCAGGCCAAAGTGGTTGATCGAGACCATGCCGCTTTCAAGATCCGCAGCGCAATCCACGGCTGTCTTGTGTGATAGGGTGAACACGTAGGCGGCCAGGCCAAACTCCAACGCGTTTGACCGTTCGATGGCCTGGGCATAGGTGTCAAAGCGGTAGAGCGGCGCGATGGGGCCGAATGGTTCTTCATAAGAAACCCGCGCCTCAGGCGAGACGTCGATCAACATCGTGGGTGCGAAGAAATGGCCTTTGTCTCGCAGGCGGGTGCCTCCCAGTCCAACGGTGGCACCGTGCGCGACCGCATCGGCAACAAGGCTCTCCATGGCTGCGACGCGCGCACCCTTGGTCAGCGGGCCCATCTGGGTGCTGATTTCCCACCCGCACCCGACAACCAGCCTGGATGCTCGCTCACGGAACGCTGCTGCAAAGGCATCGTGTACATCGGCGTGCACATAGAAGCGGGAGGGGGCCGCGCAGACTTGCCCCGCATTGCGGTGCTTGAGCGCAACGGCCACAGTCGCTGCTGCCTGGATGTCTGCATCGGCAAACACGATGAACGGGGCATGGCCACCCAACTCCATCGTGGTGCGCTTCATGTGCTGTGCAGACAAGGCGCCGAGCTGTTTACCAACCGGAACAGAGCCTGTGAACGACACCTTGCGAATCACCGGAGAGCTGATCAGGTGAGACGAAACTTCGGCAGGCCGGCCAAACACCAGATTCAGCACGCCATTCGGAATACCCGCATCTACAAAGCAGCGCACCAGTTCGATACAGGAAGCGGGTGATTCTTCGGGTGCCTTGATGATGATTGAACATCCTGCAGCCAGGGCGCCCGCAATCTTGCGCACGGCCTGATTGATCGGAAAGTTCCAGGGCGTGAAGGCGGCGACCGGTCCCACGGGTTCGCGCACGACGGTTTGCCGGACCGAGGGTAAACGTGCGGGAATCACGCGTCCATAGCCACGGCGAGCTTCTTCGGCATACCACTCGATGTGGTCCGCTGCAGCTTTGGCCTCCATGCGGGATTCCTGGATCGGTTTGCCTTGATCCAGTGTCATGAGTTCGGCCAAGCGTTCATGCCGCTCACGCACCAGTTGGGCGACCCGCCGCAGAGTCTGGCAGCGATCCCAGGCAGAGGTCGCCTTCCAGATCTTGAAACCGCGTTGGGCTGCATCAAGCGCTCGGTCCAGCTCCGCAGCGCCTACGAGAGGCAAATCACCCAAACGTGTTTCGTCTGCAGGGTTTCGAACTTCGAGGGTGCCGCCTGAAGTGTTCGTGATCCACTCGCCATCGATGTGGAGTGCTGGTTGGATGTAGGTGTACATGGTTGTTTAGAGGTTTGTGGGAAAGGTCGGTGTTCGGGTCCAACGAGCTCAGGCAAGCAACATATCGGCGCACTTCTCGGCGATCATGATGGTGGGGGCGTTGGTGTTTCCGCTGACGAGCGTCGGCATGATGGAAGCGTCTGTGATGCGCAGGCCTGCCACCCCCTTCACACGGAGTTGGGGATCTACGACAGCCATTTCATCCACACCCATCTTGCAGGTCCCCGATGGGTGATAGACCGTCTTGGCCACGGCTTTGGCATGGGTGCGAAGCTCGTCCAAGGACATCGATTCGGATTCGCCAGGCGCAAGCTCGGTGAAGCCCAGCGCACGAAGTGCAGGGGCACGAAGAATTCGGCGACATACCGCGATCCCTCGAAGTAGCGTTTCCATGTCCTCGGGTGCGCTAAGGTTGTTGGCAATGCACATGGCGGGGTCTGCCGCATTTGGACTGCGCAGTTGCACTCTGCCGCGGGAAACCGGTCGAAGCACGCAGGGATTGATGGTGATTCCGTGGCGGTTCATGGGCTTGCGCTCTGCGTCGCCTACCAGTGCGGGCGTGACGTGAATCTGGACGTCGGGACGACCCGAACCAGAGGTGTCCACGAATGCCCCGCTCTCCACCACGTTGCTGGTCAACAGTCCGGACCGAGTCAGCATGTACTGCAAACCATGACGCATGGCAGCGATGCCTTTGTCTGCATGCAACAGTGAAATCGGCTTGTCAGCCACGCCGTACACCGGTGCGGAAATGTGATCCTGAAAATTGGCGCCTACTCCTGGGAGTTCGCACTGAACGGGTATGCCCATACTCTGAAGGTGCCCACCTGGCCCGATGCCGGAAAGCATGAGCAGCTTGGGTGTCGCAAGTGCGCCAGCGGCCAGCACAACCTCTTGGCGTGCTACAGCTTCCTGCTCAACACCATTCGCCATACGGAAGACGACGCTGTGCGCGCGACCGTCTTTGAGCGAAATACGGACGACCTCGCAGCCAGTCATCACGGTCAACAGGGAACTTACTTTCACCGGGTTCAGATAGGTCACCGCTGCCGACCCTCTCCGGCCAGAAAAAGTGGTTGTCTGGAACAAGCCCGCGCCATCCTGCGTGGCGCCATTGAAGTCGTCGGTGTGCGGGATGCCACATTGCTGTGCGGCCCGGACAAACGCTCGACTCAAAGGGTGGGTGTAACTGAGATCTGAAACTTTCAAGGGACCTTCTGTCCCGTGCAACTCGTTCGCCAGACGCTCATTCCCTTCGGAGCGCCGGAAGTAGGGAAGCACATCGTCATGCCCCCATCCCGTGCAGCCCAGGTCTCGCCATTGGTCGTAGTCCTGTGCCTGGCCTCGGATGTAGATCATCGCGTTGATCGCGGAGCCCCCACCCAGCGTTCTTCCCTGAGGAATGGCCAGCGACCTACCACCAACACCTGGATCCGGCTCTGCCCTGTACATGAAGGAACGCTTGGATCCGATCATGCGGACAAACGTGGCGGGTATGTGAATGAATGGATGGTTGTCAGGTGGACCGCACTCCAGCATCAAGACCCGTTTCCCCGCGTCGACAAGACGTCTGGTCACCACACAGCCGGACGAGCCGCCACCGACAACCACAAAGTCAAACGAGTGTTCCATCACAGCTCACCCACCATGACTCTGCGACCAAAGAACACCCAGCAGTAAAGAATGGATACAGGGCAGCTGTTTTTCATTGGGCTTCCTACTTTTGAAAAGATTTTTTTCGATCAACTGGTTGCAATCATCCACTATATTGATTACGATTGCAACTACTTTCTGAGGATCACATGAAAAATCGCCTGACCGAACTCCTTCACATTGAGCACCCCATCATTCAGGCGGGCATGAGCTGGGCGTCTTCCAGCCCGGCGCTGCCCGCAGCGGTGTCCAACGCTGGCGGGCTGGGCGTTCTGGCTGCCGGTCCGATGTATCCCGACAAATTTGCCGAAGCGCTGGACCAGCTCAAGGGCATGACGGACAAGCCCTATGCGGTCAACATCCCCCTTTACCGACCACACATCGAGGAGATCCTTGAGGTGATGCTGGATCGCCGCGTTCCGGTGGTGGTGGCTTCTCAGGGCGGACCTCGGCAGCATCTCCCGCGCTTCCGGACGATTGGCAGCAAATGGATCCATGTGGTGTCCACGCTGGAACACGCCCTCAAAGCGGAGGCTGCGGGGGCTGATGCGCTGGTGGTGGTGGGTGCCGAAGCCGGGGGTCATCCACCCGTGAACGGGGTCAGCACGCTGGTGACCGTACGGCAGGTCCTGCGGCAGGTGTCGATCCCCGTGATCGCAGGTGGTGGTGTGGCGGACGGCTGGGGCATTGCTGCTCTGCTTGCTTTGGGCGCAGAAGGTGTCCAGCTGGGGACCCGCTTCCTCATGACCAACGAAGCCACGGTGCACGCCAACTACAAAGCCGCAGTGCAAAAGGCACAGGCAGCCGACGTTGTTCTGGTGGGCGCCCGGTCATTGCCCATCCGCATGCTGCGCAACCGTTTCGCGCAAAGCATTTTTGACGCTGAATCCCATCAGGTCGACCAGTCCGCCTACGAAGACGTCTTCAAGTCCAGCTCGCTCAGGCAGGCGGCCCTGGAGGGCGACATCGAGTGGGGAAAGGTCGAAGCCGGCCAATCGGCCGGTCTGGTCGATGCGGTGCAGCCCGCAGCGGTTGTGATGCAAGAGCTGATCGCAGAACTCGACTGCGCAACCCGCAGGTTGGCAGACATGGCCAGCGAGGCCGTCCCGGCGTGAACGCATACCTCACGGATATTCATTGCAGTTTCATCTGCCCAACCAGGAAACCAACCCCATGACATTCTTGATCTCAGAGCGTAACGGTCTCGTTCAGGTGCTCACCATGAACCGTCCGGAAAAACACAATGCGCTGAACACAGGCCTTACCGAGGAGCTGGTGCAGGCGCTGAAGGACGCTGACGCGGACGACGGCGTGCATGCCGTCGTTCTGACGGGTGCGGGCAAATCGTTCTGTGCCGGCGCCGACACTACCGAGTTCTCGGCACTGGTTCCCGATGATCCGCTCGCTGTCAATCGGCGCGCAGACCTCACCACGAACTTGCACCTGAGTTTTTCCAGGATGTCCAAGCCGGTCATTGGCGCGGTGTGTGGGAATGCACTCGGGGGCGGCGCAGGTCTGGCGATCGCATGCGATATGGTGGTTATGGCCGACGATGTGCGCTTCGGGTACCCGGAGCTTCGGCACGGGATCGTCGCCGCCGTGGTGCTGGCGAATCTGGTCCGCCAGGTAGGTCGCAAGCATGCGTTTGAGCTGGTGTCCATGGCTGACCCTATAGACGGACAACGCGCCCTGGCGCTGGGTTTGGCGAACCGTTCGGTGCCCAGGGAAAAGGTGCTGGAAGTCGCGATGGAAATGGCCAGCCGTCTCGCCCAATGGAGCCCGTTGGCCATGGAGACGACCAAGCGCACCTTCCATCGCGTCAGCGAACTGCCGCTGGCTCAGGCACTGGACGTGGGCCGTGATGCCAACGTGATGATGCGCGGCTTTCGCAAGACATCCCAAGGTGCTCAACCATGAGGCCGCTGGAGGGGGTTACGATCCTCGATCTTTCGCGGGTCCTCGCTTGCCCATTCGCCTCTATGATTCTGGCCGAGATGGGGGCCACCGTCATCAAGGTGGAGCAACCCGAATCAGGGGACGAAACGCGCAGCTACGAGCCGATGGCCCGTGGCGATGAGGGAGACGCATCGGCGTACTACCTCGCGTTCAATAGGAGCAAGCAGTCGGTTACGGTCAACCTACGGTCGCCTCAGGGCCAAGACATCGTGCGCAAGTTGGCCACCCAGGTCGATGTGCTGCTAGAAAACTTCCCGGTGGGCACGCTCAAGAAATACAGCCTCGACCATGAAACGCTGACAAAGGCCTGCCCGGATCTGATCTATGTCTCCTGCACCGGGTTTGGCAGCACCGGGCCGTACGCACATCGAAAAGGGTACGACACCGTCTTTCAAGCCATGGGGGGCATCATGAGCCTGACGGGCGAACGTGGTGGAGGTCCGGTCAAGCCTGGCTTGCCCGTGGCCGATCTCAGTTCAGGCTTGTGGGTCGCCATCGGCATCCTGTCCATGTTGCTCGGTCGCCAGCAATCGGGAAAGGGCGGCTGGCTCGATTTTTCCATGCTGGATGGACAGGTGGGCCTGCTGTCGCTCGCCGCCGCGCGGTACTTTGCGTTAGGCGAAGTGCCGCCCCGCATGGGGACAGAGCATCCCGGACGCATCCCCTCGGCGGCCTTCGTTTGCCGGGATGGCAGGTGGGTTCAGATCACAGGAGCCGATCAGCATTGGGCACCGCTGTGCAATCTGCTGGGCCTGGAGCGGTGGGCCACGGATCCCGAACTCGCCAAAAACTCAGCACGGGTTCAGCGTCGAGAAGAAGTGATGGCGGGGTTGTCGAAGGCCATCGCGCAGCTGGATCGGGACGAACTTTGCCGGCGATGCGACGCGGTCGGTGTGCCCGCTGGTCCGATTCTGGACGTTCAGGAAGTACTGACCAGCGAACACGCCGCAGCGCGTGATCTGGTCGTGGACTACGACCACCCTCACCTGGGCTCCTTCAAGGGATTGCGGGTTCCGTTCAGATTCAGTGGTTTCGATGACCCTGTAGCCTCACGACCCCCGTTGCTCGGAGAGCACACCGAACAAGTTCTCTCGTCGCGCTTGGGTCTGACGTCAGAAGACATTGAAGGTCTTCGCGCAGCTCGCGCCATCTGAAATTCAACACCTCAAAGGGGACATGATCATGAAAATTTTGACCGCCATCTCAATGGTGCTCCTGGGCTATTGCTCGCAAGTGGCAGCCGAATCCCCGGTGTTTCCGACTCGCCCCATCATTCTGGTGAACCCCTATGCAGCGGGTGGGCCCGCAGATCTGCTGGGGCGCGCGTTGGGCAAAACTCTGGCAGAGCAGTTGGGGCAACCCGTCGTGGTGGAGAACAGGCCAGGGGGCGGGGCATCGATCGGTGCTGCACACGTCGCCAAGTCGGCTCCTGATGGGTACACCTTGCTTTTGGGAACAGCAGCGGCCCACACCGTGACACCATTGGCCACCAAAGTGCCCTACGACGGGATCCAGGACTTCGAGTTTGTGGGCTTGGTTGCCAACGTTCCTAATCTGCTGACCGTGCACCCCTCTTCCACGGCGAACACGCTGAAAGAACTGATTGCACTGGCAAAAGCACAACCCGGTAAGCTCAGCTATGCATCGGCCGGATTGGGCAGCTCCCCACATGTGGCTGCCGAACTCTTCAAGTACCGCGCCAAGGTCTTCATGACCCACATTCCCTACCGCGGTGCCGCGCCGGCAGCCAATGACCTCGTGGCGGGGTATGTGCCGGTGGGCCTGCTGAATGTGTCGGGCGTTCTGCCGTTTGTGAAAACGGGGCGCCTGAAGGCCCTTGCCATCGCAGGAGCTTCCAGGTCTGCGCTGTTGCCCGATGTACCGACTTTTGCAGAAGCCGGTCTGCCCAACTTTGTGGCCGGTAGCTGGTACAGCCTGGCCGCACCAGCCAAGACGCCGCCAGCCGTGGTCGACATGCTGGCCAAGGCGTTGGCCACGGTGCAGGCCCAACCTGAGTTCTTGGCCATCACAGCCGCTCAAAGCGCGGAAATTCTGAAACTTAACCGGGCAGAGACCCGAAAGTTCGTGCAAGACGACGCAAAAGCCGTCGCCGAACTGATCAAGGCAACTGGCCTCAAATTGAACGATTGAACGGAACAACCCATGTACGAAACCATCACGCTTGAAACGGCGGAACACATTGCCTGGCTGACACTCAACCGCCCCGAGAGCCGGAACGCGCTCAACCAGAAGATGTGCAAAGAGATCACTCGGGCCTGTGAGGAGATTTCTTCCGACCCGAACGTGCACGTTGTGGTCATCCAGGGTGCAGGCCCCGCGTTCTGCGCGGGCGCCGACCTGAAGGAGCGCCAGCACATGTCCGTTGAAGAGATGTTGGCCCGTCGCGTGGAGGGCTTTACCGCCTACGCAGCCATTGAGGCGCTTCCCATGCCGGTGGTGGCAGTGGTCAACGGACCGGCTTACGGTTCTGGCGCAGAGATCGCAGCCAGTTGCGACTTTGTCATCGCATCCGAGAGGGCATCGTTCAAGTATCCCGAAGTGGGCTGGGGAACCGTTGGCGCAACGCAGCGCCTGCCGCGCATCGTCGGCGCCCGCATGGCCAAGGAGTTGTTGTTCACAGGCAGAACGGTGGATGCAGCAGAAGCCAAGTTGCTGGGGCTGGCCAACCAGGTTTTTCAAGCGCAGGAGTTGATGGAAAAGGCGCGGGCAATCGCCGCGGGAATCGCAAAGAACAATCCGATCACGACCCGCTTGACCAAGCGCAGCATCGACAACGGCTTGGAGGGCACCCGTCAGGGGGCCATGGCCATCGAGCTGCTTGCCATCCAGGAGAACCTGCGACACAGCGACTGGAAGAAAGCCATTGCTGGGTTCGGTCAGAAAACCGAGGAGGCTGGCCGTGGCGCTTGATCTGACCTCCCTTCCTCACAACACACTGGCGGCCCAGCTTTCAGAAACCGCGCACTACTTTCCAGACCAGGAGGCCTTCGTGGCACCGGGTGAGCGCCTGAACTGGCGCGATCTGGAATCTGCGGCATTGCGCACGGCAAAGGCATTGATGGCCGCGGGCGTACAGCGTGGCGACCATGTTGGCATCCTGATGGGCAACGGTGGCCCATGGCTGGAGTTTTTCTTTGCCTGTGCTTGCATCGGCGCGACCACGGTTCCGGTCAACACCCGATTCAAAGCGGAAGAACTGGGCTATTGCCTGAAGCAGGCGGATGTGTCCTGCCTGGTTTTTGCGAGCAGTTTCCTCGGCATCGACTACTGCCACATGCTGGAAGAGGCGGAACCCGGTATCAAGCTGGCCGGCGGGCTTCCAGGATCGCATCTGCCCAGGTTGCGTCTGGCCATCATGACAGGCTCGGGCGATCTGCCAGCTGGCGCCATGTCCTATGAGAACCTGCTCGCCCGAAGCGATGCCACGGACGACAAGGCACTGATGGCGAGGGCCCGGACCGTGACATCAGAAGACGTGCTCCTGATCCAGTACACATCAGGAACAACGTCCTTCCCCAAGGGCGTCATGCTCTCGCACGCCAACATGCTGCTCGATGCCAGGGCTGCCGCGGTACGCATGGGCGTGCTCCCCTCAGACCGCTATTTCAGCATTCGCCCCTTCTTTCACGTTGCGGGCAGCACGCTGTCTATTCTTGTCGCCCTGAGCACCGGCTGCTGCCTGCTGACGCTACCAAAATTCGACGTGAGCGAGAACCTGCGGGTGTTGCAGGACGAACAGTGCACCTTGATTTCAGGCAACGACACCATCTTCCTCATGCTCATGGCACACGAAGATTTCGCCCGCACCCGGCTGCACTTGCGAGGTGGGTGGGCTGCTGCTGGTCCTGAAGTGATGCAGAAGATCCATGATGTGATGGGTGCCACCGAAGTCTGCAATGCGTACGGTCAGTCTGAGGCATCGCCCAACGTTCTGATGTCCCATCGACGCGATCCGATTGAGCTGCGCGTCTCCGGATTTTCCTATCCACACCCCGGCATTGACGTCCGTCTGGCCGATCCGAACACCGACGAACCGGTCGAATCCGAACAACACGGTGAGATCCAGGTCAAGGGCTGGAATGTCATGCGGGGCTACTACCAGCTGCCCGAAATGACAGCCAAGGCCTTTACGTCAGACGGCTGGCTCAAGACGGGAGACCTGGGTGAGCGCGACGAACAGGGGCGCTTTCGCATGGTGGGTCGGCTCAAGGATCTCTATCGGGTGGGTGGTGAGAACGTGGCTCCCGCAGAAGTGGAGGAAGTCCTTCACGCCCATCCGGCAGTCCAGCAGGCGCAAGTCATTGGTGTTCCGGACGCGCGCCTGGGCGAGGTCACCGGTGCATTCGTGCTGCTCAAGCAAGGGCAGGCGGCCACCTCCGAAGATCTGGTTGATTGGTGCCGCCAGCGCTGTGCCAATTTCAAAGTGCCTCGCTATCTCGCGGTGGTCGATACCTTCGAGAACATCGGAATGACCGGCAGTTCGAAGATCCAGAAAAACAAACTGCGCGAACACGCCATCGCGCTTTGGCAACTGGACCAGACATCCTCAAAAGCCTGAGAGCGCTCCCATGAAATCATCCCAGTCACCTGAACCCGAAGTGGTCCTATGCGAGTGCTTCGCCCGCGATGGACTCCAGCATGAGGCGGTCCACCTGTCCACGCAGGCCAAGGTCTCTCTGATTGATCGTTTTGCCACGCTGGGCTTTCGTCGCGTGGAGGCCACCTCGTACTCCAACCCCAAGGTGATTCCCCAGTTCGGTGACGCCAGCGAAGTCTTGCGGACCTTGCCGCGGCGAACCGACGTTTTCTACAAGGCCACATGTGCCAATGTGCGGGCCGTTGAGCGCGCCCTGGCAGACAAGACCCAAGGTCATGGCGCCAACGAGATCAGTTTGCTGGTTTCAGCAACGGATACACATTCGCTCAAGAACCTGGCCCGTTCCAGGGAGGAGCAGTGGCGCAACATCGCCGACATGGTGGTTGCAGGCACGGGCCACTTTCGACTGGTGGGCACCATTTCCATGGCCTTCGGTTGTCCGTTCGAAGGACGGGTGTCTGAGGCTTCGGTCTTGCGGGACGTTGATCGGTTTCTGGAGCTGGGGGTAGATCTCGTCACGCTGGGAGATACCACCGGAGTCGCGACACCCGTCAGCATCAAGAGACTTTTTAGAGACATGCTGTCAAACCGCTCTGGTGTCACGGCCATTGCACATCTTCACGACACCCGAGGCACAGCCCTGGCAAACAGTGTAGCTGCGCTGGAAGCAGGAGTCCGTTACTTCGACTGTGCGTTTGGTGGCGTCGGCGGCCACCCGGTCAAGGTGAAGTACGGTGGAGGCTACACGGGCAACGTTTGCACGGAAGACCTGGTCGATTTGTTCGAGTCGATGGGGGTGCACACCGGAATCGACAGGGCGGCACTGCTTGAAACAGCCCTGGCATGTGAAGACGCGTTGGGACGCGAACTGCAGGGACGCGTTACGCGAAGTGGGCTGAATCCATTGTTCGCCGAAGCAGGGACGGTATGACAGAAGCACCGCCCCCACAACGCCGCCCCTTGGAGACAGCGCCATTCACGGACTGGATGGAAGTTCACGAGGTGAAGGGAGATGGACGGCAGTTCTGTCTGCAGGTCAGGCAACGAAAGGAGCTGTGCAACCGCCATGGCGTCGTGCATGGAGGTGCTGTGGCCACCTTGCTGGACAGCGCCATGGCCCGCGCGGCCAGGTCGATGTCAGGCGTCGGTGAAATCGCAGGAACGGTTGACATTCAAGTTCAGTTTCTGCAGCCAGCGTCGGGATTGCTGACGGCCATCGGGCACGTTGAACACGCATCGAAGTCCCTCGCGTTTTGTCGTGGAGAAGTCCGCAACGAGGCGGGCGAGGCTGTCGCATTGGCCAGCGCGACCATGAAGCTGCGCCGGGCGTTCTCCTCTGCTGGCCATCAGGGCTGAATGCCTTCGGCGACATGGCTGCCTTGCTCCCATGACCACAGCAAGTTTCAACAAACTCAATGGCACAATGTTATTGTGGACAAAATAAACTTATCCTCTCGAGAAAAACCGGGCAAACGCGCGCAGAAGCCGATGATCATCACGGATCTTCTTTCTTCACGACTGCATACCTTGGCGGCGCTCTCTGCAGCGAGCACGTCTCTCCGGGTGGAGCGCAAATTTTCTTTGACACTGCTTGAATGGCGTTCACTGGGGCAATTGGCAGCTTTTGCACCGTTGTCGCTGAAGGATCTGGCCCATCGAGCGGGCATGGACAAGAGCTATGCGAGCCGCACAGTGTCAGGTCTCATTGAGCGGGGATTCATCGCCAGCGAGCGCAACGATGCGGACGCGCGGGGCGTCATGTTGACGTTGACGGCGAAAGGTCAAGCACTGTATCAACAAGTGATTGTGGATGCTGAGGCGCGCAATGAACGGCTGCTGCGACCGCTCAGCAAAGAGGATCGTCAGCGGTTGATGACCAGTCTCACGGCCCTGACGGAAAGGGCACGACAAGTTCTTGATGAGGAGCGGCTGATTCAGGCTGGAAAGCTCAGCGATGCAGATGTCGAACCCGTGCTCGAAGTGCCTTTGTCTGCCCGTGACGTAGAAGCACAGATCGATATCGTTGAACTGCGTGGCTTGATAGATCGCCTTGGTCAGATTGTTCGCCCCTTTGGTTGAGGATCGGTTCGAGTTCCAGTGAAGCGCACTTTGGAGCCGCTGCAACTCCAATTTGGTGGTTGAGCCCCGCGAATGATCAATGTTGCGGGCGCTGATTGCACGACATGGTCGACGAACGGTCATTCCCAAACTGGACCTGTCATTCGGCTGAAAAGCGCCATTGGCATCCGCTAGGTTTTGAGTGGGGATCGTCACTTTTCGACTGACGAGCATCAGTGATGCTGTTGGAATGGTGTTGCCACTGGTGGAGGCGGCTCCCCACCTGCCACTGGTGGAGGCGGCTCCCCACCTTCTGGTGTGCCATCAAGTCATGTTGAAATCTCGCGAGCCACGTCTTCCCCTATTCTTCAGCCCTCAAGAGGATAGCTTTGTGAACCGCGCACCACTGTGAGTCCATGGAACGGCTGCCTCCGTTCGCGTCGAAGGGCAGCAACGATTCGGCACAGGAAGTTCAGGAGAGGGTGTGCAGAAAGACCCAATCTGGGTCCTTAGAAAAATTGCAACTTCAATGACGTTCCGCAACTGTGGAATGTGCCGCTCAGCGCTTGAGCGGTGCCTCCACCCCGGACATCGCCATCACGGCTGGCGGCAGTCGCGCTCCCTGGATGTTGATGGCCACCACATCGGCATTGAGTTGCTTCAGTTCGTCTGCGGTGAAGGTGATGGATGCCGCGCCCAGGTTTTCTTCCATGTGGGCGATCTGGGTGGTGCCGGGGATGGGCACGATCCAGGGCTTTTGCGCCATCAGCCAGGCCAGGGCCAGTTGCGCCGGCGTGGCGTTCTTGCGTTCGGCCCAGTTTTTGACCACGTTGACCAGGGCCATGTTGGCCGGGAGGGCCTCGGGTGCAAAGCGCGGCACGACGGCGCGGAAGTCCAGCACCGGGGCCGAGGCAAAGCGTGCTTCGGCCTTGACCGCGCCGGTGAGAAAACCCATGCCCAGCGGGCTCCAGCAGACAAAGCCAATGCCCAGCTCCTCGCAGAGGGGCAGCACTTGCGCCTCGGGTCCGCGCCACAGCATGGAATATTCGTTCTGAATCACGGTCAAGGGCTGGACCGCATGGGCGCGGCGTATCGTCTGCACGCCGGGTTCGGACAAACCCCAGTGCAGCACCTTGCCCTGGGCCATCAGGTCTTTGACGGCGCCGGCCACATCCTCAATGGGCACGGCAGGATCGACCCGGTGCTGAATCAACACGTCGATGCGGTCGGTGCGCAGGCGGCGCAACTGCGCCTCTACCACTTGGTTGATGTGTGCAGGGCGGCTGTTGAGCCCGCCCAGGCGTTTGCCGGTTTGCTGGTCCAGGTCCATGCCGAATTTGGTTTCCAGCACGACCTTGTTGCGAATGCCTTGCAGCGCCTCGCCCACGATGTCTTCGGAGAGAAACGGGCCATACACCTCGGCGGTGTCGATGAAGTTGACCCCCAGGTCCACGGCGCGCTGAATCAGCCGCACCGCGGCCGGGCGATCGAAGCTGCTGCTGTAGGAATCGGCCACCACGCCGGGCGTGGCACCCGGGCGCCACTGGCAACCCAGGCCGACCGGGAAGACCTCCAATGTCCCCAGCTTGCGGCGCTGTCCTGCGGTGAGCTGGCGGATCGCCGCCTCGCCCTGGGCAGCGCTTGGCGTCGGGCTGGCGCAGGCCGACAGCAGCCAGGGCGCGATACCCAGACTGGCAGCGGTGGCCAGCAGCTGGCGGCGCTGCAGACCTGAGCTTGCAGGGGAGGTGCGGGTGTCTTGCTGGGTCATGGTGTTTTCTCCGGGGGTGGAAATAGAAACGAAGTAGCTGGTGCTGCGGGTAGCGGTGCTCAGGCCGGGAGGCGGCGCTCGCTCATCCACTGCACCATGGCCGGGTCGCGGTGCGAGAAGAAGCTGCTGGTATTCGTGTCCAGGGTGGCGATGCGCGCCATGTCGTCGGCATCGAGTGCGAAGTCAAACACGGCCAGGTTCTCCACCATGCGTTCCTTGCGCACCGTCTTGGCCAGCGTGGCCACGCCGCGCTGGATGAGCCAGCGCAGCACCACCTGGCCGACCGACTTGCCGTAGCGCGCGCCGATCGACACCAGCACCTCGTTCTGGAACAGGTTGTTGCGGCCTTCGGCAAACGGCGCCCAGGCCTGCGCCTGCACCTTGATGCCTTGCATGAAAGGCACGCTCTCCAGTTGCTGCTGAAAGGGGTTCACCTCCACCTGGTTGACGGCCGGGGTGATCTCATTGAAAACCTTGATGTCCATCAGCCGGTCCGGATGAAAATTGCTCACGCCAATGGCGCGCAGCTTGCCCTCTTTGTGCGCTTGTTCCATGGCGCGCCAGGCGCCGTGCACATCGCCAAAGGGCTGGTGGATCAGGTACAGGTCCAGGTAGTCAAGTTGCAAGCGCTGCAGCGATTTATCAATGGCCTGTTGCGTGCGCTCAAAGCCGGCGTCTTGCACCCACAGCTTGGTGGTGACAAACAGTTCCTCGCGGGGCACACCGGCCTGGCGCAAGCCCTTGCCCACGGCCTCCTCATTCATATAAGCGGCGGCAGTGTCGATCAGGCGGTAGCCGCTCTGGATGGCGTCGATGACGCTGCGCTCGCACTCCTGTGCGTCCGGGATCTGAAAGACACCAAAGCCGAGGAGCGGCATCTGGGCGCCGGTGTTCAAGGTGACATGTTCCATGGGGGGCCTTATGGGTTGGTATAGCCCAGACTGTAAGCAGTCAACTGCCATCTGAATAGCTGCAAAACCATTGTTGGATTGGCATCTGAAAAGGGATAATCGGCAGGAGGAGATTCCCCGCTATGGCCATCAATGAATTGCGTTCCGTGTCCACCTTCATCAAGGCGGCCGAGCTGGGCAGCCTGCGCAAGGCCGCAGAGGACCTGGGCATCAGCCCTCAGGCCGCCAGCAAGGCGCTGGCGCAGCTGGAAAAACACCTGGCGGTGCGGCTGTTCCACCGCACCACCCGCGTCATGTCCCTGACGGACGCCGGCCAACGTCTGCTCGAAGAGGTGCAACCGGCCCTGCTGGGGGTGCAGCGCGCGCTGGCAAAGGCCAGGACCACCAGTGACGAAATTGCCGGTCCGCTGCGCATCGCCGGGCCGCGCACCACGTTTCAACCCATTCTCTGGTCGCTGATTGAGGAGTTTTGCGATCGCTATCCCGGCATCCAGCCCGATGTGCTGCTGGAAGACCGGGTGGGCAACTGGGTGGAGGACCGGGTCGATGTGGGCTTTCGCCTGGGGCCTTCAGCGGATGAGGGCGTGATTGCGCGTCGGTTGTTTCCGCTGCAACTGGTGATCTGTGGCGCACCGGCTTATTTCGAACGCCATGGCGTGCCGGAATCGCTATCGGCGCTTTCTGGTCACCGCTGCAGCGTGTTTCGCCATCCGGCCACCGGTCGGATTGCGCCCTGGCATGTGATGTTGGACGGGCAGCTGGTGGAACAGCCGGTGGTGCCGGCCATCATCAGCAACGACGAGGTGCTGGAGTTGCATGCGGTGGTGGCAGGCAAGGTGCTGGGGCAGCTGGCCGGCGCCACGGCCGCACCCTACATCCGCACTGGCCAGTTGCTGCCCATTCTGCTGGACCACATGCCCGATATCGCCAGTTACTTTGTCTACTTTGGCAGCCGCAAAGCGCAGCCGGCACGGGCCCGCGCCTTTGTCGACCTGGCGGTCGAACGCTTGACGAATTGCCCGCAGTACACGCTGAGCAGCAAAGAGCTTTCCCGCGCAAAGAGCCAGCTACCCAGCTTGATTCGCTCGCGTACATCCACACATGGCAAACAAGGCACGAAATCTCAATAGATTGCGGTCATCGGCGCTGACACCCTGGGCGAGCGACGGGTCAAGAATGTTGTAAGCGTCCGCGCCATGCCGTTGTCTCCACCGAATATTGGGGCCGTCTTTTGGTGGTCGTGCAGATGGTCTCAGAAGTAAGCCTTCTCGAGAATTTCAGGCCGGGCTTTCAACTCGCTGGCCAGGCCCGAATACTGAACCTTTCCTGTTCTCATCACCGTGACCGAAGTGGCAACCGATAACGCGACCTCGGTGAATTGTTCGACCAGCAAGACACCGGTCCCTTTTTCCAAAAGAAGTGCAAGGGTTTTGACCAAGCGTTTGACGATCAGTGGTGCCAGGCCGAGTGACATTTCATCGATCAACAGGTAGCGCGGTTGCGCCATCAGCGCGTGACCGATGGCAAGCATCTGCTGCTGTCCACCTGACATGGTGCCGGCCAACTGCCGTTTGCGTTCCGCCAGTTCGGGAAATAACGCATAAGTTTCGCGCATTGTGCGGTCAAGTTCAGCTCCACTGAGCATCGAACCCGCCACGCGAAGGTTGTCATGGACCGAGAGTCGTGACAAGACCCTGTGACCTTCTGGCACGGCGGCCACACCGGCGAGTCGAACGGCATCGGGCGTGCAACCGTGAATGGAGCGTCCGTCCACCGTGACCGTTCCTCGAGCGATGGGCAACATACCGGCGATGGCCAAGACAAGCTCGGATTTGCCGGCACCATTTGCACCGAGCACGGCCGTCACTTTTCCTGGATCGACCGTGACCGATGCGCCCCTGACCAGTTCCCTGCCGCTGCTGAAAACGGAAATGTCTTCCACCACAAGTGCCATCAGTTCACCTCTTCCATTCCCAGATACGCCGCTTGGACATTGGGGTCTTCCAACACCGTCTGCGTCGGGCCTAACGCAATACGCCGGCCAAAGTCGAGCACCAGCGTTTGTTCGCAAATGCGGGAGATCAAGTCCACGTCGTGGTCAATCAACAAGGTTGAGGCCCCCGTGAGCGGGTGTATTTTCAAAATCAGGTCGCCGAGATGCTGGGTTTCTTCCTGGGTGAGACCACCAGCAGGTTCATCCAGCATGACGATCTTCGGGCTGCCAACGAGGCATCGCGCCACATCGGTGAGTCGACGCTCATAGGTGTTCAAAGTAGCAGCCAAAGTATGGGCGCGACCTTCCAGTCCACAGACACGCAGAGCATTCTCGGCATCGGCCCTTTTTTGGCTAGAGCTTCCTGGCAGCGTGTCGAGCATCACGCGCAGGTTGTCGATCACGCTCAGGTCATCCGCGATTTGTTCACGCTGAAATGATCGCCTCAAACCCCAGCGGGCACGCTGGTGTGGCGATAGACGCGAAATAACTTCGCCGTTGTAGAGAATGCTTCCTGCGGCCGGCAAAAAACCGGAGACCACATTCATGGTGGTGGTCTTGCCGGCACCATTCGGTCCAATGATGCCGGAGACGGGGGCGGTGAACACGGCGGAGACCGCGTCCAACGCCGTCACACCTCCGAAACGCACCGTCAGGTCTTTGAGTTCAATCACGACTTTTGCCCTCCGCGCCCGCGCAGCAATCCGTGTATTTGCCCGGCAATGCCATCGGGGGCCGTCATCAAGGCATGCAATAGTGCGGCACCAAAGAAGACCAACGTCAGGTCCGCATCCCAGCCCCAGTTATTGAACAAACCTGGCAGCACACGGTAGAGCACCCCAGCAAGCACGGCACCGAGCCAGAAACGTGCGCCCCCCACCACCGCCAGCGCAAAGAGCATGATGGACTCCGATGCTCGAAAGGTGGCTGGATCGAGCAGGCCCAATGCACCCGCCAGCAAACCGCCTGCCGTTCCGGCGAGCAGTCCTGACAGGCCAAAGGCCCAAGCTTTGTAATACACCACGCTGACGCCTGAGGACATTGCAGCGGCTTCAGAGCGGCGAATCATGGCCCAGGCACGCCCGGGTGCCGATTGACGGTGCCACTCGATCACCGCGAAACCCAGTACCAACATACCGATGACATAGCGCAAGTAATCGGCATCGCTCTGGGCCAGCAGAGGACGCCTAAATGGTGCAGCCACTGACGGCAGCACACCCCAGAAACCCTCACCTCCGTTGGGAAATCGAAAGGTAGAAAAGACGATTTCCAGTCCACTGGCGGCCATCAGGGTGATGAGTGCCAGGTACAGCCCACGCATACGCAAAGCGGGCAGCGCGAGTACCCAACCAAACACGGTTGTGACCGCAGCAGCAATGGCCAGATTGATTTCAAATGGCCAGTCAAATCCGTGGTTGAGACGCAGCACCACCCAACCGCCCACGCCCATCAAACCCACTTGGGCCAGCGAGACCATGCCTAGCCGGGCATACATGAACCCGGCCCCAGCCGCAGCGATTGAAAAGCACACAGCTGACGTCAATATTTTGATCCACTGCCCACCGAGAATCATGGGAAGAAACGCCATGATCGCCGCCGCGGCCATCAACAGCATGGCGGTGCCAAACGTCACACGCGGTTTCATTCATCTCTCCCAAAAAGAAGTCGATTCCCGCTTTGTAGAAGAACAAGCATGGCGATGGCAACGACAAACGGTGCCACCGTACGCACCGATTTCAGCCACGGCGACAAGGTGAGCAACGATTCCAGAACCCCGATGAAAAGACCGCCGATCAACACCATGCCGAGACTGTCCAGCCGTCCGCAGATCGCAGCGGCAATAGAGGGAATAACGACAAAGGTGATGATGTTGGGCTCGAGGCGAACCAGGTCGCCGAACATCAAGCCGGTGAAGCCAGCGATGAATCCGGCCATGCCCCAAGCGATGGTCTCTACCTTCAAAATCCGCACACCGATCAGCGATGAAATATGGCGATCGTTGGCCAAAGCGCGCATTTGCAAGCCCATGCGCGTGTGTTCCAGATAGACCCATATGCCGATGACCAGTGCCACTGTGGTGAGGAAAACGATCAGTCGCGTGACCGTCACGCGAAGTCCCAGCAGACGAATCGCCATCTGGTCACTTGGCAAGGTGAAGGATCGAACATCGTCATCCCAGACAAACGATGTTGCACCAAGAACAATCAGCGCAAATCCCAGTGTGGCAACCGCCTTGACCACCGTGTCCCTTGCTGCCAGGTGGGGTGCGATCAAACGCCCATAGAACAACGAAAGGCCAGTGGCAAGCGCCAGACCGGCAACCCATGTCATCGGTTCATACCAACCCCACTGCCCCAGCTGCCACGCCAACATAACGCCTGCAGCCCCCATGGCCCCACTGGCAAAGTTGAGCACGCCGGTCGTGCGGTACAACACCACCAGACCAACGCCGCCCAATGCGTACAACGAACCAACCGCCATCCCGGACACAACAAACAGGCCAATGACGGCAAGCGGTTTGCCCCATGCCACAAGGGTGCACGCCAATCCCATTGCCAAGATAAATGTGGCCTGTTTAGATTTCATAGTTCCTCACAACCGCGGCATGCAGACCTCGTGAGCAAGCCCACCAAGCCGCATGCCGAGGCATTGGGTCAGCGAAGTTTGAGAGATTTTTCAGTGACCATCAACGGTTGGAAATACGGGCCTTCGTATTCATAGCAGCTACGCACCACCTTGAATGCACCGTCTTTCACAACCACCATGGTCCCGGCGTGGTTGGGCATGTGCTGTTTGCTGTCGCCAACGTAGTAAGGGCCGCAGGTCAGGTCAGAGCGATAGCCCGCAATCTTTTTGATGGCCGCGGTCACAGCAGCACGATCATCCAGTTTGGCAGGGTCCATGGCCCGCAAAGTCTGTGTGAAGTATTTTGCTGACAAATAGCCTGACTGGCTAAAAGTGTCGCGTGGACTTTTTGCCTTGGCGTAGGCATTCATCACGCTCCGCCAGTGCTGGTTGTCAGCCCCTTTGCCGTCCAGGGGCGTCAACTCGGCATTGATAAACATCTTGCCGTCCCAGTACTTGCCCAATGCTTTTGGAACCGACTCGTCATAGAGCGGTGTGGACGATGTCCATTGGTATTTGTCTCGCAGATCTTGTTCCTGTGCGGCGCGCAGGAAGGCGATGGCCAGTCCCGCTGGCAGATTCACCAAGATGGCATCTGCGCCGGAGGCCACAGCTTCCAACAAGCCGGCATTCACGTCCGGTGCGCCAGGGTTGAGCAGAACGGAAGATCCCTTCAGCCCTTTGGATGCCATGTATTTCTCCACCGCGCCACATGACCAATTGCCCACGGAGGGAATGGCCAGTCCAATGCAGGAGACGTGTTTGGCCTTCTGTGTCTCAACTGCGTACATGGCAGCCCCAATGGACGAGGCCAGCGGCCCCTGATTGGTCGAGACGATGTTCGAGCTCTCAAAGCATTCGGACACCGCGCAGGCCGAAGCCATGGCCATCACATTTTGTTTTGCATAGAACGGCGCATTGACACTCATCTCAACGAAAGAACCATTGCCCACAAGGGCGATGACCTTCTCGTCTTGCACCAGTTTGGACGCTGCCTGCCCCGCTAACTCCGGATTCCACTGGTCGTTTTCAACCATGTATTGCACCGGACGCCCATGTATGCCGCCGGATGCGTTGACGCAGGCGAAATAGGCCGCAGCCGCATCGGTGGAAGAAGAAAAATCGCCAGGGGCCGCATTGCCATGTATGCCCCCCACCTTGATAGGCTTTCCGGTCGCAGCCTTGCCGTTGGCAGTGCCGCAACTGACTTTGGCTTCACCGGCCGCCATGGCCATACCCGGCAGTGCCAGAAAGGCCAGCGCCGCGATACCTGATTGAATTTGTCTCCGCATTTTGTGCTCCTAGTTGTTGGGGTGTTTGAAAAAATCCGGCTCACCCGCGTCCGGCAATAAACCTTGCGGCGCGCTCCGCAATCATCATGACCGGGGCATTGGTGTTCCCGGAAACCAAGGTGGGCATGATCGATGCGTCCGCGACCCGCAGCCCTTGCGTGCCATAAACCCGCAACTGCTGATCGACCACCGCCATGCGGTCAGATGGCTGACCCATCTTGGCGGTGCCCACTGGATGAAAAACCGTCTTGGCGGTCTGGCGCACATAGTCGCGCAGTCCGGCCTCGTCATTCTCAAGACCCGCTTGAGGCAGCACACGACGCTGAATGATGCGAGCCAGCGAAGGCGCTTCAAGAATTTCAATGGCTTTGCGAACACCCTTGACAAGCACCGTCAAGTCGTCTTCGTGGGTCAGGCTGCCTGCATCGAACAAGGCCGCATCTTTCGAATCAGCAGATCGCAAGCACACCGATCCGCGTGATTTGGGTCTCAGAAAGCAAGGCCCGATGGCAATGCCATGCTCTTGAATCGGCTCCCTGTCGACCCACCCCACCAGAGAAGGCAACACATGGAACTGAAGATCAGGCCGTCCAGCATTGGACACATCGATGAACCCGCCACTCTCGACCACGTTGGAGGCCAGCAGGCCCGTGCGGTACATCAGGTACTGCACCATGTGCATGGCCGCCTTGAGCCCGATGTCTTCCCGGAACATGGAGATGGGATCCCGTGTGACCGCTTGAACCGTTGTTTCCAGGTGATCCTGATAATTCTGGCCAACGCCGGGCAAGTCCGAGACCACCCCAATGCCAAACGACTGGAGATGTTGCGCGTCGCCCACACCCGAAAGCTGCAGCAACCGTGGCGTTTCAATCGCACCAGCACACAAGATCACTTCAGCCTGCGCCTTGATCTGCGTGCCGTTTTCCAATGCCACGCCGACCGCGCGCTGGCCTTCGAACAACACCCGCGCAACCCGCGTGTCGGTCATGATCTCCAAGTTGGAACGCCCTTCGGCCTTGCGCAAAAACGCCTCCGCCGAAGACCAGCGACCACCGTTGTGCGTTGTGGTTTGGTAAAAGCCCGTACCTTCTTGTTGTGCGCCATTGAAGTCTGGGTTGTAGGGGATGCCCGTTTCCTGAGCTGCACGAATGAAGGCACGACTCAGCGGGTGGTGATAGCCCGTCTCAGAGACGTGCAATTCACCTTCGGTCCCGTGAAAACCATCAGACAACTCCATGTTGCTCTCAAGGTCCTTGAACACCGGCAAGACGTCCTGGTAGCTCCAGCCCGGATTGCCGGCACGCTCCCAACTGTTGTAGTCTTCTGCGTGGCCCCGGATGTAGAGCATGGCGTTCACCGACGAACCGCCGCCGATCACCTTGCCCTGAAGCACCACATTGGGTCGCCCGTTGAGCTGGGCTGAAGGCTCGCCAACGTAGGCAACGATGTCCTGCCCCTTTTCAATCACCTTGAAAAAGGTGGCGGGAATCTTGATGTAGCGCGCGTCGTCCCGACGTCCGCCCTCAATAAGGAGCACCTTGTTCTTCGGGTTCTCGCTCAAGCGGGATGCCAACACGCACCCGGAGGAGCCACCACCCACAACGATGTAATCAAACTGTTTCATGGGGTCTTCTCTCAGTTGAAAACGACTTGAATGTCGGTGTATTCGGCAAGGCCTTCCTCGCCAAATTCGACACCGCAGCCGGAGGACTTCACACCGCCGAATGGCGCATTGGGCTGAATGGCCCCGTGCTTGTTGATCCACACAGAACCACACTCCAATCGGCTCGCAATGGCTTTGGCTTTGGCAATGTCTTTGGACCAGACCGACCCACCCAGTCCGTTCGGGCTGTCATTGGCCTGTGCAATGGCATCTTCCAGATCGCTGTATTTGATGATGGGCAGTGCGGGTCCAAACTGTTCTTCGAAGACCAGCGGATCGTCCGCGCCCAAGTCCGCGATCAGCGTCGGTGGGAAGAACAAGCCCTTGCCCGGCTCCCCTCCCAACAACACGCGTCCCCGCTGCTTGCCGGCATCGACCAGGCGCTTGACTTTGTCGAATTGCATCTGGTTGGCAATCGGCCCCAGGATGGAGGTTTCATCCTGACCATCGCCCACAGGAATATTGCGTGCATAGTCGGTGAGCGCACTGCACACATCGTCGTAGACGCTTTCATGCACATACAGACGCTTCATCGCAGCGCAGGTTTGCCCGTTGTTGATAAAGGCGCCCCAGAACAGCCCCTCGGCAATCGCTGCAGGGTCAACGTCGGGCAGAACGATGCCAGCGTCATTCCCTCCGAGCTCCAATGTCAGTCGCTTGACGGTGTCTGCAGCCGAGGCCATCACTTTCTTGCCCGTGTTGATCGATCCGGTGAAAACGATTTTCCGGATGTCAGGGTGCGCCGACATGACGCTGCCGATGCTGGACAGTCGGTCGTCAGAAGTCACCACGTTGACCACACCCGCAGGCAAGACCTCGTTCATGAGTTCCACCAAACGAATCGTCGACAAAGGGGTGAAGGGGGATGGTTTGATGACCACCGTATTGCCCGTGCGCACCGCAGGCAGGATGTGCCAGACGGCAATCATGACAGGCCAGTTCCATGGCGTGATGGATCCCACAACCCCCATGGATTTGCGATGCAATTCAACGCGCCCTTGCTCGTTATCCTGCAGCGTTTTGACAGGCAGCGACAAACTCGCCGTATGTGCGGCCCAGGCCTGTGCGCCGCCCAGCTCAAACCGGGAACCCAGTCCGTTCAGCGGCTTTCCCTGCTCCTGGGTCAACAGCTGCGCGAGTTCTTCCGCATGCTCGCCAATCTTCTGGGCAATGTCCGAGCATGCCTTGGCACGATCCGCATCCGATTGCCTGGACCAGCCTTCATACGCCTTGGCTGCCGCTGCAACAGCGCGATCCAGATCGGCTGCACTCGCGTTGGGGGCCTTGCCAACCAACTCTCCCGTTGAGGGGTTGGTCACCTCAAATTCAGACGCAGCGCGCACATGCTCGCCACCAATGATCATCGCAAATTCAGTCATGTCTCCTCCAGTGGTACCTTGTTTTGGTGAGCGATGGTAGGGCTGGGGAATCACTTGGGTCTTGGACTGGTGCGACATGCGAATTGGACAGTTGCGACACCGCTGCACCTGGCTTGGCACAGTGCAAAACGGACGCGGGTTTCCACCAATGTCAATCCTTCCGCGCTCAATCGGAGAATCAAGCATGCTCACAAAAATCCCCGAATCCCGACTTCCCGTTGACCAATTCCAAAGTGATCTGCGATCCATCTGCGGATCATTCCAGGTACACCCTGTCGCGGGGCAGTCCACATTGCGTGGCGGAATCGGCACCGAAGATCGTTGTGGATTTCAGTTTGCCCATGTTGCAAAAAATCTCCAGAGCATTCGCCGCACCAAACGCAATGTCGTCCAGGATGACGCAGAACATTTTTTCCTGATTCTTCAGGAAGAAGGCCGCGCTCTGATGAGTCAGCGCGACACGGCCAGCCTGTTGCGGCCTGGCGATTTCATATTGATTGACAGCACGGAACCCTCCGAGTTCACTTTTTTCGGCGACTACAGCCGACAGTTGTCGGTACACCTGCCACGTACCGAACTGCATCAGCGGTTTGGCGACGTGTTGCGCGGGGGGCTGTTTCTGCCCAGAACCGATCACACCGCGCAAGCCATTTGCGCGGTGCTGGCCAAAGCATTCGAACCCGGCAGCAATCAGAGTCAGTCCAACTACCTTGGGGAAGCCATGTACGGACTGCTTGGCGCGATGCTGTACGCCAGCGGGGAGGGAACGAATTCCAGGCACATCGATGCCGAAGTAGGTAGCGCGCAGTTGCTGGAGCGTGCCTTGAATTATTTCGAGACCAAATTTCTGGACAGCAACCTGTCCATCAGCCAGATGGCCGCTGACCTCAATGTGTCCAGTCGACAATTGCAGCGGGCTTTTCTCGCCATGAATACAACCCCCACCGACTACTTGGTGCAAAAGAGACTGGCAATGGCCTGTCAGTCCCTGAAGTGCCGACAATCAGCGATGAGCAGACCACTCATCTCCACAATTGCCTACAACTGTGGCTTTAACGATTTGTCGTATTTCAACCGACTGTTTCGCAACACTTTCGGGTGTACGCCAGGTCAATACGCATCCTCAATGGAAATCGAAGTCAGCTGACTCTTCAAGCGGTTTCAATACACCCGAGGCGAGGGCTCGATATCGCTGCCATGCATGGCAGGTGATATGCCTAAAGCGGACAGTCTTTAAGACCACTCCAGGGTGGCGACACGGGCTGCTTCCAGAAGTTCATCACGACTCATCTGCCAATAAATCCGGCCACGGCGCAGGAAAACGTGGCGAATCAGTCGGCCCCCGCGAGCCGCCACTCGCTTGGCGAACGCATCCATCTCGGTTTGCTCAAAGCGACTGTTGCCAGTCGTGAACAGCACGATTTCTTTGCCTGTCAGGTCGGTCTGCTCGACGTAGGCCCAAAGAGGTGTTGCAGGCCGGAACAGCCAGGTCGGTGACACCAGATAGACGCGTTCAACGGGCTGCAGGTCGATTGGCTCCGCTTCAATGGTTGGTAGAGCGTTAGCTCTCGCATCTGCCAGCGCTTTGCCTTGCCCTGAAAAACTCAATGGATAGTCCGCAGTAATCTGCGCAATCGGCGCATTGAACAACCGGGCAATCTCGCGGGCCACCGCCTCAGAATGACCGGAACGCGAGTAATACACAACGGCCGCTTGGCGGCTCGGCGCACCCGTCGGGGCGTATTCCGGGCTTGGCACATAGCGTTGGTCCTTTGCCGCCATGGCAACAAAAGCGCTGACGCCCAGCGCAACAGGCAGCAATGCAAAAAGAGTCATGCTTTGGCGTCTGTTCATGGTTGGCATGGAGGGGCTGATAGGCCGTGCAACAGCGGTTTCACTCACGCCTCTTCGTGCGCCAGAGACGTCGACAGTTCACGGTGCGCGGCCGCTTGAGCCTGCAGCGCTTGGGCCTTCGCCTCCAACACACCCACCGCATCCGCGCCACCGGCAAAGCGCGTGGGGGGTACATCCAAGCCGGCCAATTGAACGATGGCTTGAGCCAGCTTGGCAGGGTCGCCACCTTGCTTGCCGCTCATGCCACTCCAGGCGTCAATGGTCGCCTGGCTGCGGTCCGCATAGTCCGCGATGCTGGGCTTGGCAAAGGTTGTGGACTCTGCTGTCAGCAGCTCCGTGCGGAAGAAGCCGGGTTCGACCAGCATCGTCTGGATGCCAAAGGGTGCGATTTCGGTGGCGAGGGACTCTGTCCAGCCTTCAAGGCCGAATTTTGCGGCTGCGTAAGCTGTGCAGAACATGCCGCCCGAGATGCCCGCAGTGGACGAGATGTTGAGCAGCAAGCCGCCGCGCTGCTTGCGCATGCTTGGCAGCACTGCACGGGTCACGTTCATCGGACCGAACAACAGGGTTTCAATCTGATGGCGCACCTGCTCTGGGCTCAGCTCTTCGAAGAATCCAGCGTTGAAGTTGCCAGCGTTGTTGACCAGTACATCAATGCGTCCGAACTTGGCCAGTGCGGCGTCGACGGCAGCGTTGGCTTCGTCCATGACCGTGACGTCAAGCTTCAGACACAACAGGTCTGCGTGCTCACCGATTGCAGCCGCGACCTTTGCCGGGTCGCGGCCGGTCGCCACAACGGCGTGACCTGCGGCCAGAGCGGCCTTGACCAGGTCGACGCCGAGTCCACGACCTGCGCCGGTGATGAACCAGATTTTCTTGTTGTTCATGGGATGTTCCTTTTCAGTGGGGTAGAAGTGATGTTTGGTGTGGCAATGCCAGTAGCAAACTGATGCCAAATTGTTGCGCAGGGGCTCTGAAAATGCTTGCCTGAAACATCACAGTTATTGCCTGATTCGGCAAGTTTGAAGGCCGCCAACTGACTGCGACCTACTTTCTCGATAAAGTGGGGGGAAATATTCAATCCAAGGTGACACTGCGTGGAACAAGCCAAATCAATCACTGAGCCAGCAAAAATTGAAGTATTCAGGCTGGCTCGAGCCATAGAAACGATTGCCCAATCCGATGGGGATTACTGGACGGACATTCCTGCACTCTCCCTGCACAGGCGGAGCCTTCCCACCGAGCCATTGCACTGCATCTTCAACCTGGGCCTGGGTGTCGTTGCACAGGGACACAAGCAAGCGCTGGTCGATGGGCATGTGAACACCTACGGTCCTGGCCAATCCATGGTGACGACCATCGACTTGCCCGTGATTTCACATGTGACCCAGGCGTCTTTCGTGAAGCCGCTGCTTGGGATGATGCTCACCCTGGACCCACGCTTGGTTCAGGAGGTGGCTGCTGACATGAAATTGCCCTCGCCAAGCCGGCGGCAAGAATGCCGCACACTGTCCATTGAGGCACTGGATGCGCCTCTGGCTTCGGACCTGGTCAGGCTCGTTTCCCTGCTGGGTGAGTCATCCACCCTGGTATCTCGCCTTGCACCGTTGCTGCAGGAGCAAATCGTTGTTCGGTTGCTCTTGGGGCCGCACGGGCCGCAACTTCAACATCTGGTCTCTGACGGAACCCCCAGTCAGCAAATTTCGAAGGCCGTCAGTTGGTTGAAGCAGAACTTCGCACAGTCGCTTCACATTGACACATTGGCAACGCAGGTTCACATGAGTCCCACCTCGTTTCGTCAGCATTTCAGAAAGATGACCGGTACCAGCCCGCTGCAATACCAAAAGAGATTGCGCCTGCAAGAGGCCAGGCAGTTGATGTTGAGCCAGCACCTCGACGCGGGCAGTGCAAGCGGCCTCGTGGGATATGAAAGTCCTTCCCAATTCAGCCGGGAATACAGCCGTTTGTTCGGAGCCCCTCCACAAGCCGATGTTCGACGCTTGCATCGGCTTTGAGCAAACGCTGCCGCTGCGCGACGCGTTGGCGCACGCGCCGTTAGCTTTGAAGCATCGGCGGGCCGCAGTCGCTCAATAAGCTGGTCAACTGCTCGGCTGGGATGGCCCAGTCGGAGTCCTCGTTGATGGACTCTTTCAAAAAAGCCCTCTGGCTGTCGGTCCAGATCGACGCATCGGGCAGCGCGCAGATCTGGCAGACCCCCGCATGCTCCTCAATGAAGGCCTCTATCGACGCGGCATCGGCCGGCAGGCCGAGCTGCAGAAACAAATCGGTCATGGTGTGGATATGGCTCTGCATGGGGTGTTCCTTTCTCCAGAGTGCCACCTTAGCGCTTTGGCAGGCATGGCGCCATACCCATTTGGGGGTGCTGGGTTTGCACAGATGGCGAAAAAAGAATGGAGTCCGGGCTTTGGGGTCGTTGACCTGGCGCCGCAAACCCCGTGAAGTGGCGGCTTACGCCGGCGTGTCACCTTCCGACAAACCCAGGTTGGCCTTGAGCATGTCAAAGACCTGCCGCGTCGTTGGGTTGATCACGTTGTGGCGGATGTACAGGTAGTAGGTGACATCGGGCAGGCGCGGCAAGCCCTCGCTCTCGCCCAGCACGCGCAACTCGGTACCCACCAATTCGATGCCGCGCGCGGCCACGCCAAGACCCGCACGCAGTGCGGCCTTCATGCCCATCAAATTGCGGGTGGTGTAGGTGGCCAACCATGGCAGTTGGGCGGCCTCCAAGGCCTCGCGTGCCAAGCGGTGAAACAGGCTGGGGCCATCGATCATGATCAAGGGGATGGCGGCGCTGCGGTCAAAAACATAGTTGGCAGAACACAGCCAGACGGTGGGTGTTCTGCGCAACACGACCCCCTCGTGCTGTGTGTCGTGCCGATTGGAAATGACCATGTCGATGTCGCCCCGCTGGAGTGACTCCATCAGCAGGGGGCTGCGCCCGACTTCAATTTCCACTTGCAGGCGCGGCGAGGCTCGGGCAATTTGCGTGAGCACCAAAGGCAGCAAGGTGTCGGCGACATCGTGCGGTGCCGCGATGCGCAGGCTGCCAGCGAGCTGCCCTTGCGCAAAACTGCGCAGCGCTTCGTCGTTGATGGAGAGCAAATGGCGGGCGTAGTCCAGCAGCTTTTTGCCATGCGGGCTCAGGCGCTTTTGCCGGCCTTGCTTTTCAAAGAGGGGGTGCCCGATTTGATCTTCCAGTCGCTGCATTTGCTGTGTGACGGCAGACTGCGTCAGTCCCAGATGGAGCGCTGCCAGCGCAAAGCCCCCCTGCTCTTCGATGCAGGTCAGTGTGCGCAGCAGGGTCAGATCCAAGGCGTTATACATAAGAGACTCTAATGTATTCGATTGGCAATCTGGTTTGATTGTTCGGGGTGTCGGCACTACATTCTTCGGAAGAATTCAACCGTCTCACAAGGAGCAATCGTCATGTCAGCCCAGGAAACCGTTCAAACAGAAGTGGTTCAAGCCATTCAAAGCATTAAAGATGCTGTCGCGCAAGGCGTTGACCGTGATGCGCTTGAACAGGTGCGTCAGCACTTGATGGCGCTGGCGGCCAAGCGCGAACTGTGGACGCAGGCCAAGTACGCCCCGCCAGAAGACGGCGAACTGCAAGCGCGCTACATGATTTGCGAAGACGCCGACCAAAGCTTTGCGCTGTACCTGAACGTGATGCGCGCGGGCAAGAAGATCGTGCCGCACAACCACACCACCTGGGCCTGTGTGGCCGCAGTCGAGGGCACGGAAATCAACCGTGTTTACGAGCGTGAAAGCGACGGCCCAGTCCCCGGCCCGGCCACCCTGCGTTTGACCCAGACCGTGATGGTGGAGCCGGGCAACGCCGTCGCCCTGATGCCCGAAGACATTCACTCGGTGGAGATCCCAGCCGGTCAGGTGATTCGGCATTTGCACATGTACGGCCGTGCGCTGGAAACCCTGAACCACCGCACCGCCTACGACATGGAAGCGGGCACTTGCCACGTCATGTCCATCGGTGTCGCCACCCGCCGCTGAGGACGCCTGATGAGCGAATGGATTGACCCGCGCCAACTCAAGGCCTGGCTGCACGACGGCCAGGAAATCGCCCTTCTGGATGTGCGTGAACAAGGCGAGTACGGCGAGGCGCATCTCTTCTTCGGCGTGCCGCTGCCCTACAGCCGGCTGGAGCTGGACATTGCCCGCATGGTGCCGCGTTTGTCGACTCGGTTGGTGGTCTACGACGCAGACGGCGCGGGCGTTGCAATCAAGGCGGCGCAGCGACTGACGGCCATGGGTTATTCGCAAGTGCGTGTTCTGCAAGGCGGCACCGCCGCATGGCAGGCTGCAGGCCACGCGCTGTTTGCGGGGGTGAATCTGCCGTCCAAAACCTTTGGCGAGCTGGCCGAGCATGCCTACGCGACACCCAGCGTGTCGGCCGACGAACTGGCGGCCTGGTTGGCGGCCAAAGAAGATGTGGTGGTGCTGGACGGCAGGCCCTTGGCCGAGTTCAAAAAAATGAGCATTCCGGGTGCCACTTGCTGCCCGAACGGCGAGCTGGCCTACCGGGTTCGGCATTTGGTGCCCAGCGAAAAAACACGCATCGTGATCAACTGCGCAGGGCGCACGCGCAGCATCATTGGTGCGCAGACGCTGATCAATTTGGGCTTGCCCAATCCGGTCTTCGCTTTGCGCAATGGCACGCAAGGCTGGTATCTGGAAGACCATGTGCTGGAACACGGCAAGACGCAAGCCTATGGGCCGCCCGCTGATGTAGAGCGCATGCAGGCTGCGGCGTCCAGTCTTGCGGCGCGTGTGGGTGTGCAAAGCGTCAGCGACGACACCGTCATGGTCTGGGCCGAAGACACCACGCGCAGCCTCTTTTTGTGCGATGTGCGCACCCCCGAAGAATTTGCGCAAGGCAGTCTGCCAGGCGCGCAGCACACGCCGGGCGGCCAGCTGATGCAGGCGATGGACCTGTATGTGGGGGTGCGAAACGCCAGGTTGGTGCTGTTCGATTCTGACGGTGTTCGCGCATTGACCGTGGCCAGCTGGCTGGTGCAGATGGGGCACGATGTTCATGTGCTCGAGAAGGGCCTTCAAAGCGGTGTGGTGCTGGCGCGGCGTGGGGCATTTCCTGTGCCGTTGCTTGAGCCCATCAGTGCCGCTGATTTGAAGCAACAGCTGGCCTTGAACAAAATCCGTGTGCTGGATGTGCGTTCGAGCATGCAGTACCGAGCCGCCCATATTCCGGGCGCACAGTGGTCGATTCGTCCGGTGCTGGATCAGGCGCTGGCCCAAGAAAACCGGCCCGTGGTGTTCGTCGCCGACGATTCCCTGATAGCGGCGTGCGCTGCAACTGAAATGGCGCATGTGGCTCAGTCATATTGGCTCGATGGTGGTCTGCAAGCCTGGCAGGCTGCGGGCTATCCGGTCGAGGCCACGCCCGACACGCCACCCGATTCGGCGTGCATTGATTTTCTTTTCTTCGTGCACGACCGCCACGACGGCAACAAAGCCGCCGCGCGCCAATACCTGGCTTGGGAAACCCATTTGGTGAGCCAGCTCGACGCGCAGGAAATCGCGTCTTTTCGATTACCCCAACCCACACAACTGGAGATGCACCCATGAACAGCCCACGTCTTTCTGTCCTCCTGGCCCTCTGCGCGGGCCTGCTTGGCGCGTCGCTGTCGGCATCGGCTCAGCCGATGCCGCAGGTCAACGGCTATCCGAATCAGGCGATCAAATTTGTCTCGCCGTTTCCGCCAGGCGGCGGCAACGATGGCAATACACGCTTTGTCACCTCACGCCTGCCCGATGTCACCGGCCAGGCTGCGGTGGTGGAAAACAAAGGGGGTGCCGGTGGCAACATCGGTGCCAAGGCCGTGGCCGAGGCCAAAGCCGACGGCTACACCGTGTTCACCGGGCAGGTCTCCATCATGGCCGTGAACCCCAGCTTGTATGGGTCTGCAGGTTTCGATCCACTCAAGGACTTTGTGCCCATCACGCAAATCAACGCGGCACCACTGGCCCTGGTGGTGGCGGCAGACTCTTCCTTCAAAGGCTTCGCGGACTTGCTGGAGGCCTCCAAAAAACCGGGCAGCAAGCTGACGTTTGCGACACCCGGCAACGGCACCTTGTCGCACCTGGTGGGGGTGGTTCTTGAAAAAGACGGTGGCGTGGCCATGACCCATGTGCCCTACAAGGGCGCCGCACCGGCCATCACCGATTTGCTGGGCAAGCAGGTCGATTTGCTGATCACATCGACCTCATCGGTGGCCAGCTTTGTGCAAAACGGCAAGATGCGTGTGCTGGCGGTCACCAGTCCGCGCCGCGTGGGCATATTCACCACGGTACCCACGCTGGAAGAGCTGGGCATGAAGAACATGACGTTTGACGATTGGTATGGTTTCTTCGCGCCAGCCGGCACCCCGCCGGAACGCGTGGCCTACCTCAATGAAAGCATTGTTCGCACGATTCGCAGCCCCGAGGTGACCAAGCTGATTGCCGACAGTGGCAGCGTGCCCATCGCCAACAGCAGCGCTGCATTTGCCGCGCAAGTCAAGGAAGACATTGCGCGCTGGTCGCGTGTGGTGAAGTTGTCAGGTGCCAAAATTGACTGAGCGATCCCTGCAGACCCGCTTGGTGCACGGCGGCAAGCAGCCTGCCTACGAGGGCGGCCAAGCCGTCAACCCGCCCATCGTGCGCGCCAGCACGGTGTGCTTTGACTCGGTTGCTGAGCAACAAGGCTTCAGAGCGCGACGTGAGACGGACCGGCTCTTCACCTACGGCGCGCGCGGCACCCCTACCAACTTTGCGCTCGAAGACGTGGTCAGCGAATTGGAGGGGGCTTACCGCACGCGTTTGTTTCCGACAGGCTTGGCCGCTGTGGGCATGGCCTTGCTGGCCTACCTGAAGCCGGGCGACCATGTGTTGATGGCCGATGGCGTCTATGAACCCGTGCGCCACTTGGCACACAGTTTCCTCGCACCGTACAACATCGGCTGCACGTTCTTTGCCGCCGATGGCAGCGATGTGGCAGACAAGTTTCAAGCCAACACGCGCATGGTTTATGCCGAGTGCCCTGGCTCGCTGCTGTATGAGATGTGCGATGTGCCCGAGCTGGCACGGCAGGCACACGCGCACGGCGCGCTGCTGGCGTGCGACAACACCTGGGGCTCGGGCGTGCACTACCGCCCCTTGGCCTTGGGCGCCGATGTCTCCATCATGGCCGCCACCAAATACCTGAGCGGGCATTCGGATGTGATGATGGGCTGCGTGGCCACCACGCAGGCCGCCTGGGCGCCACTCAATGAACGCTGCGATGCCTTTGGCATGACCGTCAGCCCTGACGATGCCTATCTGGTTTTGCGCGGCACGCGCACCCTGGCCGCGCGCCTGCAGATGCATGAACAGCACGGCCTGGAAGTGGCCCATTGGTTGATGGCGCGCAGCGAGGTGGCGAGCGTGTTCCATCCGGCCTTGCCGCACCACCCTGGGCATGCGCTGTGGCAGCGCGACGCCACGGGCAGCAATGGTCTGCTGAGCTTTGAGCTGCACCCGCGCTATGACAAGGCGGCCGCGATTCGGCTGATTGACGCCCTGAAACTCTTTGGCATTGGAGCCTCATGGGGCGGCTATGAAAGCCTGGTCACGCTGTGCAACGTGAAGGCGGCACGCAGCGTGGCCAAGTGGGAGGGGCGAGGCGAAATCATTCGCCTGCACATCGGCTTGGAAAGTCCGGAAGACCTGATGGACGATCTGCGTCAGGCCATGGCCGCGATGGTGTGATCCATCAAGGTGGCCGCATTCACCCATCCTCCAGCTCGAAGTTGAGAAGATCAAATGCGGTCATTCATGACGCCGTCAGATCAAGGCGTTGGCGTATCGGCCGGTGCCGTCATTTGACCGTCCCAGCCGGCGACGGTTTCTTTGATCAACTGCGAGACGATTCGGCTGGCTTGCGTCAGTTGCCCTTGTTTGGGGTGCGCGAGCGTCACATAGCGCTTGAGATCAGGACCCACGATCTTGGCCGCTTGTAGCCTGCCCGTGCGCAGCTCCTGATCAACGGAGAAGGGACCCAGCAAGGCGTAAAGGTGCGGGTTATCGGCAATGAGTTCCTTTTGAACCCTCAAGGAATCTGCCTCCAATGCGGCCAGCAGATGAAATCCTTTGCTTTTGGCTGTTTCATCGAGGATGGACCGCCAGTGCGCTGGGCGGCGTGGAAGCACCAGGGGCAGTCGTTCGAGCCGTCGGAATTCGACAGTGTCTGCATTCGTCAAGGGCCGTCCTGGGCTTGAAACGAGGTAAGTGCTCGCAGTGGCCAGCAAAGTTTCGTCAGGGTTGTTGGGCTTGTCGTATCTGAAAAGAATGGCCATGTCCACGCTTCCCGAATCCAGCATGGCGTCCAGCTCACCACCTTGGCCTTCACGGATGTTGAGCGTGATTTTGGGGAACTCATGGTGCAAGCGCTTGAAGACGTGTGTCATCAAAGGATGTGCGGCCGAGGGCAGGATGCCCATGCGCACCTCCCCCATCGGAACGCGTGCCGTTTGCTGAATATCCGCCAAAAACGCCTCGGTTTCCCGGACCCATTGACGTGCTTTCAACGCAACGTGGTTGCCGAACTCGGTCAAAGCCACACCGCGGCCCGTTCGCCTGAACAATGTCCCGCCGCATTCCTCCTCCAAGGCGCTGATCTGACGGCTGATGTGTGATTGCACGGTTTGACGCTGCGCAGCCACCTTGGTGAAGCTGCCCATTTCGGCCACTTCCAAAAAGAGTTTGAAGTCTTGAATCTGCATGACCATCCTTTGACATGCCAATTTTGGCATATCTGAAATCTTGAATTCGGTTCTATGCGGATGGCACTCATCTGCCTAGACTCCATTTTCATCGCCATGGATGCACCAAGAGACGGTGCGATTTACCAAAGGAACATCATGAGATTTGTCAGTTTTGAGACCCAAGGGAAAGCCAGCTACGGTCTTTGGAAGGATGAGCACAGCTGGTTGAATGCACCCGCAGCATTCCTCGCTCAATACCCCGATTTGAAATCGGTCATCGCTGCCAATCAACTGGATGCGCTGGAGGCCGCTGCCGTTCAATCTGGAGAAACGGTTCGTGCCAGTGATGCCCGACTGCTGCCCGTGATTGCCAATCCTGGAAAAGTGTTTTGCGTGGGTCTGAACTACAAGTCGCATGTGGCTGAGATGAAACGCGCGGACAGTGAACACCCTGCCATCTTCACCCGTTTTGCCGACAGCCTGAGTGCGCATGGCGCTGCGCTGCCCAAGCCCGCTGCAACCCAGCGTTTTGATTTTGAAGGTGAGCTGGCGGTGATCATTGGCCAAGGGGGCCGCAACATTTCCCAGGCCGATGCCTGGGATCACATTGCGGGGTACGCCTGCTTCAACGATGGCACTGCGCGCGACTGGCAGCGACACACCCACCAATGGACACCCGGGAAAAACTTTCCTGCCACAGGGCCTCTGGGGCCCTTCATGGCAACCCGCAAGGCCATACCTGACGTGAACCAACTCACGCTGGAGAGTCGCCTGAATGGCCAAGTCATGCAGCACGCATCCGTGGCGGATCTGATTTTTACCTTGCCCGTCATCATCGAATACCTCTCTGGCTTCACCAATTTGTCGCCTGGCGACGTCATTGCCACAGGCACGCCGGGCGGCGTGGGAGACAAGCGCGAGCCAGCGGTTTACATGCATGCAGGCGACGTCATCGAAGTAGAAATCACCGGGCTGGGCACGTTGCGCAACGTCGTGACAGACGCTGGCATCTGAAGGAAAAGCATGACTGCCCCCAAAAAATCACAACGCATCGCGGTGGACATCGGCGGTACTTTCACCGACATGGCCTGCTTCGATGAGGCCAATGGACACATCTCATTTGGCAAAGCACTGTCTACGCACGGGCATTTGCATGACGGCATCCAAAACACCCTGGACGGGGCAGGCATTGATCTGACCAACGGCTACCTGTTTTTGCATGGTTCGACCATCGTCATCAATACCTTGCTGGAGCGCAATGGGGCTAAAACGGCCTTGCTCATCACTGAAGGTTTTCGTGACATTTATGAAATCGGGCGTGTCAATCGCCCGGACGCTTACAACCTGTTTTTCTCCAAGCATGTCCCATTGGTGCCGCGTTCGCAACGCCATGAGGTGAGTGAGCGTTTGCGTGCAGATGGGTCTCAGCACAAACCGCTGGACGAAGCCCGTGTCCGTGCACTGGCGCGGCAGCTCAAGGCTGAAAACATCGAGGCCGTGGCCGTTTTGCTGCTGCACTCCTACCGAAATCCCGACCACGAGCGCCGGGTCAAAGCCATCTTGCAGGAAGAAATTCCGGGCGCATTCATCTGTGCCTCGCACGAACTGTCGCAGGAGTACCGCGAGTTTGAACGCGTCTCCACGGCCGTGGCCAATGCGTATGTGGGCCCCCGTGTTTCAGCCTATCTGGGAGAACTCGAAGAACACCTGGAAGAGAAGGGTTTCGTCGGTGATTTCTATGCGGTTCAATCGACGGGTGGCTTGTTCCCGCTGGAGCATGCACGACGCGAATGTGTGCGCATGCTCGAATCCGGGCCTGCTGCGGGTGTGATCGGTGCCCAAGCCATTTGCGCACAACTGGGACTGCCTGACGCCATTGCTTTCGACATGGGTGGCACAACCGCCAAGGCGGGTGTGATCAGTGAAGGCCGGCCACTCACCACCGGCAGTGCGTTGATTGGTGGCTATGAAAAAGCCCTGCCCATTCAGATCCCGATGATGGACATCTTCGAGGTGGGAACAGGCGGCGGCTCCATCGCACGCGTCGAGTTGGGCCATTCACTGCGCGTGGGCCCCCGATCCGCAGGCTCCATGCCGGGTCCTGTTTGCTATGGCCGTGGCGGCGAAGAGCCGACGGTGACCGATGCCAACTTGATCTTGGGGCGCCTGGACGAGCACCATTTTCTGGGCGGCGAGATGCCGCTTTACCTGGACCGCGCACGTGAGGCCATGGACAGCAAAGTGGCTAAACCGCTGGGGCTGGATGCGACCCGTGCCGCGGATGGCATTTTGCGCATTGCGGTGACGCAGATGTCACACGCGGTGAAGGCCGTGACCACGGAAAGGGGGCTGGATGCCGGCAGCTTCACCATGGTGGTGTATGGCGGTGCAGGCCCTCTGCATGCCTCTGCCATTGCCAGAGAAATCGGTATCCGCAACGTGCTGATCCCTTATGCACCGGGTTACTTCTCAGCCTACGGCATGCTGTTTTCCGATCTGCGTTATGACTATGTGCGCTCGGTCTTCCGACGTCTGGATGGTTTGTCTTTCGATGAAATAGAAGCCATCTACAAGGAGATGGAGGACGAGGGCCGTGCAGCGATTGGGGCATCGCAAATTCGTCCTGAAGTCGTTGTCTTCGAGCGTGCCGCCGATATGCGTTATTTTGGACAAGAGCATGCCGTGACCGTGGACCTTCCGCAAGAATACTTTGAGCGCAAGGACCGCGCAGGCATCAAGAACCACTTTGATGAAGTGCACAAAGTGCGTTATGGCACTGCGGCACCCAAGGAGCCTGCCGATATTGTGAGTTTGCGCGTGACCGTGATGGGGCGCATGAAAAAGCCGCCGCGCAATGCCGTGGCAGCAGGGCAAGAAACACCCGATGCCCAAGCGCTTCGCACGCACAAGCCCGTCTACTTCCGCAGCGCCGGTGACTACGTCACCACCGCGGTCTACAAGCGGGACCTACTCAAGAACGGCAACCTGATCCAGGGCCCAGCGCTGGTTGAAGAGCATGCGTCCACGACCGTGGTTCAGCCGGGCGACAGGGTCCGCGTTGACCCATTCGGCAATTTACAAATTTCCATCGGGAGCGACCGCTCATGAGCACCCACGACCTTCAATGCCCCACACCACCGGTTGATCCCGTCATTGTCGAGATCATTCGCAACGGCCTGTTTGCCGTGACGGAGGAGATGAAAACCAACCTGATGCGGACGGCCTACAACCTCATCATTTACGAAGCGCTGGACTTCACCGTCGGACTTTTTACCAAGGAGGGGGATACCGTTTCCATCGGCCTGGGTCTGCCGATGTTCATCCGCGGCATGTCGGAGACGGTCAAGTCCAAAATTCGCCACTTTGGCTATGACGGCATCCACCCCGGTGATATTTTGGTGACCAACGATGCCTACACCACGGGCAGCCACTTGAACCACTTCACCTTCACCATGCCGGTGTTTCATGAGGGTGAATTGATTGGCTTCACCTGCTGCATGGCCCATTGGTTGGATGTGGGTGGAAGCCTGGGTCAAATCACCACAGACATTTTCTCTGAAGGCATTCAGATTCCGATTGTCAAATACCAAAGTGCTGGCAAGGTCAACCAGGACTTGATCGACATCATCGCGATGAACGTTCGGATGCCTGAGCGCGCATTGGGCGATTTGCGTGCGCAGATCACGGCCATCACCACGGGTGAGCGACGTTTCCTCGAACTGGTGCAGCGCTATGGCAACGATGCGGTGCAAGCGTCGATCCTTGAAATCATGAATGCCTCGGAAACCCTGGCCAGGCAGAACACGCTGACCATCCCCGATGGCATCTACGAAGCCGAGTCGTTCATGGACGACGACGGGCTGGATGTGGGCAAGCGCATTCCGATCCGTGTGAAGGTCACGGTCAAGGGGGACGAAATGGAGATCGATCTCTCCGATGTCAGCCGCCAAGTCAAAGGCTTTTACAACTCGGGCTTCACCACGGGCATCGCTTGTGCCCAGGTGGCCTATAAATGCCTGACGACACCGACCGACTACCCGGTCAACGATGGCAGCTTTCGCCCACTCAAGGTGATCATGCCCATGGGCACGGTCATCAGTGCTGAGCGTCCCTACCCCATGCGGGTCTGGATGACCTTTCCGATGACGGTGATTGACACCATTTTCAAAGCGCTGGCCCCCGCGATTCCTGACCGTTCCATTGCGGGTCACCACGCCGATCTGGTGTTTCCAAATATCCATGGGATTTCGCCCGAGGACGGTCGTCTCTTCATCGTGGGCATTGGCCCACTGGGGGGTGGTTGGGGTGCCAAGAGCCGCGAGGACGGCGTTTCAGTCACGGTCTGTATCAATGACGGGGACACACACAACAGCCCCACCGAACAGCTTGAAGCGAAGTACCCGGTGCTGGTTGAGAGTTACAGGATTCGGGAAGACAGTGGCGGTGCCGGTGAATTCCGTGGCGGCCTGGGTGCCGAGATGGTGGTTCAGGCGCTCTCGCCGTTTTCAGTCACGACGCGCATCGACCGCATGCATTGCAAGCCATGGGGACTGGATGGTGGCGGTGAAGCCGCCGGAAACGGCATCGCCATCCGTCACAAGGATCAATGGGAAGAGGATCTGCCCAACGCCAAGATTTTCAACGTTCGCCTGGAGCGCGGGGATGCCTACAAGATGCTCTCCGGCGGCGGCGGGGGATTTGGCAACCCGTACCAACGCGATGCCCAAAAAGTGGCGGAAGACGTTCGCGAGGGCTATGTGAGCAAAGCCGCGGCAGAGAAGCTTTATGGCGTGGTGTTGGATGACCAATACCGCGTCAAGGAAACAGAAACCTCCGCATTGCGAGCCCATGTTTGACGTCATGGAAGCAAACACCAGCCATGCCCAGGCCGTCTATCTGGCGGATCTTTGGCATCGGCTGTCTGCTCAGCACATTGCGCTGGGCTGTTCCTGCAGCATGAGTGGCATCAGTGTCACGCTGGAAGATTTTGAGCGTGACATCGCTGACTACTTGTGGGCCGAGAGCGAGCGGCTTGGTGCGACCGAGGTGGTGGCTTTTTTGCTGGCTCCGGGCCCTGTCGCAGAACAAGCACAAGCCATCAGGGGCATCCTCAGACGCATCCAAGAGGGTGAAGCCGATGACGCTATTTCTCGCTGGCTGTTGCCCCGTTTGACCAAAACCCTTGAGTCCTACGCCAAGTTACACGGCCCTTCGGTTGAGGCGCCCCTTTTGGGTGGCTCAAGGGCTTGGCGGCCCGGCTATCGCAATTGATTTTTCACCATAACAGGAGACTTCACATGTATCAAATCACACGGAGAGTGGCGGCATGGACACTGATGCTGATGGGCTGTGCAGCCACAGCGCAAACCAAGTTGCCTGAAGGACCGATCAAAATCGTGGTGCCTTTCGCTGCCGGAGGCGGGGTGGACAGTGCGGCCCGTTTGATCGCCAGGCAATTGGGAACCAATTTAAACCTTCCCGTTGTTGTAGAAAACAAGCCAGGCGCCAATGGTTCCGTGGGCGGGAAATTTGTCCAGACGGCTCATCCAGACGGGCAAACCTTGTTGTTCTCAGCATCCACACATGCACTGGCCAAGCAAGTCATGGCCAATCCTCCTTATGATCCGCAAGCTGATTTTGCGGCCGTGGCCCGGGTCGGTGTCGCACCACTGATGATGGTGATCTCTCCTCATTTGCCGGAGACCAAGCTTTCAGAGGTGATGTCAGCCGCCAAGCAGAGCCCTGAAAAATGGACCGCTGCCTTGCCTGCACTCGGTGCTGCCAGCCATCTGGGAACGCTGATGTTTGCCAAACAGGGTCAACTGACGAATTTGGTGACGGCTGTTTACAAAGGCACGGCCCCAGCCTTGACCGATGTGGCGGGTGGGCATGTGCAAATTCAAATTGACGCCATCATTGCACTGCAGGGCATGGCCAAGTCTGGCAAGGTGAAACCCATCATGGTGACCTCGGCCAAAAGAAGTCCGGTCATGCCCCATGTCCCCACCGCGATCGAAAGTGGCTATCCCAAATTTGTGACGGAATCTTGGTATGGTGTTTGGGCGCCCAAATCCACGCCTGTGGACAGGGTTCAATTTCTGAACAAAGCCATCAACGAGGCCGTCCAGCAATTGACCAAGGCGGGTTCTTTTGAACAGATGGGCATTGAACCTGTGACCGAGAGCGTGGATGACTTCAAGAAATACACCGCTGGCTACGTATCAGAAAGCGCAGACTTGCTGAAGGGGGCTGGTTTCAAGCCAGAATAAAAAAGGGGTAGTGTGACGGGGGGCGCGCACGAAACCAGTTCAGCTTAGCGGGTGGCCAGCAGAGGCATGCGTTTCGTGGGTTTTTCGAAGCAGTCGATGCATGCCAACAGCTGATCGGGGCTGCCTTCGGTCAAGACCACCTCTTCTTGCGCCAGTTTCGGCCGCAGTCTGATGGGCCAAGTGGTGTGCAGGCGCAGCTCGGCTTCACAAATGTCTGGCTGTTGGCGCAACGCTTTGCGCAGGTGGCGTCCAGAAAATTCCGGATCGGTCAACACACTCATTGCGCTTCCAGCTTGGCCGATTTCATCATGCGCTCGGTCAAAGCCATTTCGGCCTGCAAGGCGTCTCGGTATTCTTCGGGCGAGGCAGGGGCCACGCTGCCGCCCTGGGCTTCGAGTCGGGTGCGCACCTCGGGCATGGCCAGGACCTGGTTCAGGGCTTCAGACAGGCGTTTGACCACCGGCGCGGGCGTGCCCGCTGGCACCGACAGGCCGCCAAACGAGGTCAGTTGCAGACCGCTCAAGCCCGATTCGGCCAGGGTCGGGGTGTTGGGCTGGCGCGCGTTGCGCTGCGGCCCGCTCACCGCCAGGGCTTGCAAGCGGCCGGCTTTGATGTGGGGCAGGGCCACCGAACTGATGGCCAGCGCGAAGTCCACCTGCTTGCCGATCACGGCGGTGGTCGATTCCGAAGCGCCCTTGTAGGGCACATGCAGCGCCTGGGCGCCAGACAGGCTGAGCATCAGCTCGGCGCCCATGTGGGCGGGCGAACCGATGCCGCCCGAGGCGTAGCTGAGCTTGCCCGGCTCTTTTTTGGCCCGCTCCATCAAGCCCTGCAGGTTTTTGATGCCCGCATCCGGGTGCACCACCACCGTCAGGTCCGAGATGGCGATGCGGCCCACGTGGGTGAAGTCCTTCATGGTGTCAAAGCCGGGCTTTTTGTACATGCGCATATTGGCCGCCATGGGCGCGGCCGAGTAGATCCAGGTGTAGCCGTCGGCCGGCGCACGGGCCACCAGCTGCGCGCCCAGGTTGCCGGCAGCGCCGCCCTTGTTGTCCACCACCACGGGTTGTTTGAGGAGGTTGCCCATGGCTTCGGCGACGATGCGAACGGTGTTGTCGGGCGCAGTGCCCGCCAGATAGGGCACGACCCAGCGGATCGGGCGCGTGGGGTAATCCTGGGCGCTGGCGCTCAGGCTCAGGCTGGCCAAGGGGGCGACCAAAATGGCGGTCAGGGTGCGGGCGATGTTCATGTTTGTCTCCTCTTTTTGAGGTGCAATGCTCAGCGGCCGGACGGCTGCAAGAGCTCTTTGGCGATGGTGTTGCGCTGGATTTCGCTGGTGCCCGTGAGCACGCGGTACATGCGCAGCATGCGGAACAGGAACTCGACACGGCGGCCTTGCACGATGCCCTCGCCGCCGTGGATCTGCACCGCCTTGTCGGCCACGCGGAAGGCGGTTTCCGAGCAAAACAGCTTGGCCATCGAGGCCTGTGCACGCCCGTCCGCACCCAGGTCGAGGCTGCGCGCCACCGACAGCATCAGGGCGCGGGCGGCAGCCAGCTCGGTGGCCATGTCGGCCAGCATGTGCTGCACCGCCTGAAACGCACCAATGGGTTGGCCAAACTGTTTGCGCTGACGGGCGTATTGCAGACTGTCTTGCAAGGCCAGTTGGGCCAGGCCCAGCATGGCCGGGCAGTGCAGCAGGCGGTTGACGGTGATGCGGCCCAGCGCCAGGCCCAGGCCCTTGCCGCGTTCGCCGATCTGGTTGCTGGCGGGGATGCGGCAATCGCTGAGCACGATGTTGGCGGTGTGCGACTGGCCGGCCATGGTTTTGTAGCCTTCTTCCAGCGAAAAGCCGGGACGGTCTCGCTCGACGAAAAAGGCCGTCGTTTCGCGCACTTTCGGGTCTTCGCTGGTCGAAGCGATGACGATGGCGAAGTCGCAAAAGGGCGAGCCCGAGATGAATTTTTTGGTGCCGTTCAGCACAAACTCATCACCCTCGCGCCGCGCCGAGGTTTGCAAGGCGCCCGCGTCCGAGCCGGCCTCGGGCTCGGTGATGGCAAAGCAGACGGCTTTTTCGGCGCGCGCCACCGGCAAGATGAAGCGTTGCATCTGCTCGGGCGAGGCCTGGCGCACCAGCGCGCCCAGGCGCGGCGGGCCGGTCAGCTCACCCAGGATGTGCGGCGCAAAAGGGGTGCCGCTGGCGTAAATGAATTCCTTGACCAGGGCATGGTCGAGCACCGAAAAACCGGCGCCGCCCATGGCCTCGGGCAGGGTCATGCCGTAAAAGCCCAGCGCCTGAGAGCGCTGCCAGACCTGCTGCAGCAGCGCCCGAGAGGGCGAGTTTTCGTGGTCGACGCCGTGCTCGTGCGCCAGTGGGCGCAGCTCGCCCTCGATGAATTCGCCCAGGCGGGCGATGAAGTCGCGCGCCTTGGGCGAACCTTCAAAGGTGTCGGGGTTGTGGGTCTTGTCCATGTTCAATTCACCTTTCTGTCGCGGCCTTGCCAGTAGCGTTCTCGCACGTCCTTGCGCGAGAGTTTGCCGTTGCTGTTTTTGGGAAGTTCGGCCACAAAATCGACCGAACGGGGCTTCTTGAAATCGGCCAGTCGGCCCTTGCAAAAATCAACCACTTCCTGCTCACTGGTCTCTGCGTCCTGGCGCAGCACCACCACGGCCTTGACCACCTCGCCCCAGTGGTCGTCGGGCACGCCCACCACGCAGACTTCGTAGACAGCCGGGTGTTGGGCCAGCACGGCCTCGATTTCGCTGGGGTAGACGTTGAATCCCCCAGAAACCAGCATCTCTTTCTTGCGGTCCACGATGTAGATGTAGCCTTGTGCGTCGATGCGGGCCAGATCGCCGGTGCGCAGCCAGCCCTGGGCATCGATGGCCGCCTGGCTCAGCTCCGGGGCGTGCCAGTAGCCGGCAAACACGTCCGGGCCACGCACACAGATCTCACCAATGGCATCACCTTGCACGGGTTGGCCCTGCTCATCCAGCACCAGGACTTCGGATTCACAGGTCGCGCGTCCGCATGAGGACAGCAGCTCGGGCTGGTCGCCGTGGATGGCACGCGCATGGTCAGCGATGGACAGACTGATCACGCCGCCAGTGGTCTCGCCCGCACCATAGCCTTGGGCCAGCACCGGGCCAAAGGCCGCCCAGGCTTCGCGAATACGGGCCGGTGACATGGGTGCTGCGCCGTAGCTCAGCAGGCGCAGGCTGGACAGGTCTCGCGTTTTGATGCTCGGCTCGGCCAGCAGGGCGTGGATCATGGCCGGGACCATGAAGGTCATGCTGACCCGGTGCTTTTCAATGCACTGCAGCAGTTCGGCCGGATGGAATCGGTCGAGCAGCAGGATGGTCACGCCTTGATAGAGCAGCGCTTGAATGAACATGCCGCTGGCATGGGTGATGGGGCCCACCAGCAGCATCACATCGTCGCCATTGCTTTGCATGCGGCCCATGATCACCTTGCGCAGCGAGGTCATTCGGTTGCCCATGGTCTGCATGGCGGCCTTGAGTTTTCCAGTCGATCCCGAGGTGTAGTGCAACACCGCCAAGTCGTCTGGCGAGAGGTCGATGTGGATGTGTGTGCTCGGGGCCTGGGCCATCAGTGCGGCGGCGTCGAGCCAGCCGGCCGCGCGGTCGGCCTCGGTGCAGTCCCAGGCCATCAGGTGTCGCAGGCTGGGCAGGCGTTCGCGCATGGTTTGCACCATGGCGCGGTGGGTGGGGGCCACCAGGCAGGCCAGGGGCTCGGCGTTGCCGAGGGCATCTTCCAGTTCCTGCGGGGACAGTCGCGAGTTCAGCGCCACCTTGACCAAGCCCAGTTTGTAGAACGCGCATTCGGCCACCACGATGTCGGGTCGGTTGGGCGCGATGATCGCGACCCGGTCGCCACGCTGCAGGCCCAACGTCTGCAGGGCATGGGCCAGTCGGTTGGATTGCTCTTCCAATTGGCGGTAGGTCAGGACCTCGTCTCGAAAGCGCACCGCGGCCTTGTCGGGCCAGTGCAGGGCGCTGCGCGCCACGTAAACACCAAAGTTCATGTCTCCTCCAGGGGCAATAGGAGGGCAGTCTAGAGCGCGGAGGCCGTCTTATGGATAATCAAACTGGCTGTCTTGATAACGGATGGTTATTCTTCAAAAAGGTGTGTGCATGGGCATCCAACTGGACGACATCGATTACTTTCTGGCCGTGGTCGAAGAGGGGCAGGTGCGCAAGGCGGCGCAGCGTCTGGGTATTTCCCAGCCGGCCGTCAGCAAGGCGCTGCAGCGATTGGAGAAAGAGCTGGGGTTCGCGCTTTTTGAGCGCAGCGTCAAGGGCATGACACCGACCAAAGTGGCTGAGCAATTTCGTCAGCGTACCGGTGTTCTGAGGGGGGCCCTGCGCGATGCCGTCAAAGAGGCCACCGACCTCCACTTGGGCGCGCTTGGCCTGTTGCGGGTAGGGGTGTCGCCGCTGTACGCCCAAAAGCTCTTTGTGCCGGCTTTTGTGCAGTTGCACCGTCAACGACCGGCGGCCACTGTGCGTGCTTCGGTGCACCTCAATGACGAACTCTGGCGCCTGCTGCGCCAGGGAGAGTTGGACATGGCCCTCAGTTCATTGCCAGCGCGGGTGCCCGATGACCTGCAAACGATCGCCTTGATGCAGGACGAGCTGTGCATGGTGGCGCGTGTGGAGCATCCGCTGCACCGCCAGCGGCGTCTGAAGCTGGCCGATTTGGCGCAGGTGCAGTGGATGCTGCCCGGGCCGGATGTCGCTGCGCGTCGGCATGTTGAAGCGCTCCTGGCTCAGGCGGGCTTGCCCCCGCCGCGCATCGCGCTGGAGGTCAGCAACACGGCAGGGCAAATGCGGCAGATTCTGCGTGATACCAATTTGGTGTCGCTCATGAACGAGTCCATGCTGGCGGGGGAGGCCGGCGAAGGGCTGGAGGTGCTTGCGCTGCCCCAGGCCAGGGTGCGGCGGGCCGTGGGCATTTCCATGCTCAAGGATGCGCAATTGCAACCGTTGGCTGCACGGTTTGTAGAGTTGTTGGGGCAGGCTGCCGTCGGCGCGGTCTGAGACCGTCTTTGGGGTGTCGGTGATCCCATGGCATTTCCCTGACGTGCCTCAGCCGCCGTGCACTGGCCGGGCTATATGATTTCAAACAGCACCATGCCAGGACCCACCACGTGAACACCGCACACCTCAATATCGACAACTTCAACCGTGAATGTTTTTGCGTCAGCCTGGACGAGCAGGCCCTGGCGCGCTCCATGGCGGAGGGCATTGGCCATGCGGCGCTGTTTGACTTGGTGCGTGACCGCTTGCCTTCGATGTTTTCAGCGCGCCCGGTGGTGCTGCCTCAGGCACAAGTGCAGCGCATGGCCCGGTTGATTTCGGCGTTGGAATCGGTGGTCGCCTTGCCCACTTACCGCGAAGAGGTGTTGTCGCGATCAGACGCGGTTGCGCGGCACCAGACACGCGCCAAAAGCGTGTTCATGGGTTACGACTTTCATGTGCACGCAGGCGACCAGGACCCGGGCGGCTTTGGGCTGATTGAAGTCAACACCAACGCCGGAGGGGCCTTGCTGAATGCCTTGCTGGCGCGTGCCCAGCGCGCATGCTGCCCCGAGATCGAGGCCATGGTGCCCACGGGGGCACAAGTGGATGCACTGGAAGCCACCTTTGTGGCGATGTTTCAGAACGAATGGCGGCTGAGCCAACCCGAGCGCCCCCTGAAAACGGTGGCCATCGTTGACGCGTCGCCCGAACAGCAATACCTGTATCCGGAGTTTTTGCTGTTTCAGAACCTGTTCAAACGCCATGGCCTGCAAGCCTTCATTGCGGATCCGGCGCAACTGGTCTGGCGCGACCAGCAACTGTGGTGCGAAGGTGTGGCGATCGATCTGGTCTACAACCGCCTGACCGACTTTGCCCTGACAGAGCCAGCCCATGCCCACCTGCGTGAAGCCTATTTGCAGGATGCCGTGGTGTTGACGCCTCACCCGCAAGCCCATGCCTTGCTGGCCGACAAGCGCAACCTGGCGCTGCTGTGCAACGCCGACACGCTGACGGCCATGGGCGTGCCCGAGGCCACACAAGCCGTGTTGCGCGAAGGCATTCCACACACCGAGGTGGTGACTCCGGCCAACGCCGAGCGCTTTTGGGCGCAGCGCAAACAGTTCTTCTTCAAACCCTTTGCGGGCTACGGCGGCAAGGCGACTTATCGGGGCGACAAGTTGACCCACCGGGTCTGGGGTGAGATTGCGGCGGGCGGTTACATCGCCCAGGCCTTTGTGGCCCCGGGCGAGCGCACCATCTCGGGCGGCGAATCGGCCCAGGTGCTCAAGTTTGATGTGCGCAACTACGTGTACGACGGGCAGGTGCAATCGCTGGCCGCCCGTTTGTACCAGGGCCAAACCACCAACTTCAGAACACCGGGCGGCGGTTTTGCGCCGGTGTACGTGGGGTACTGACGGCGCGAAGGCGCTTTGAAATCACAGCAGATGATGGCAGTCGCTGTGCGGTCGCCGCCGGGGCGATGTGGCCAAGCGAAGCGCCTCTGAGCCCAGGCGGCGACCGCGCAGCGGCACCACCTCAAGCCTTGCCCGCCACCCGCGACAGCAAATAGCGCCGCATGGCCACTGCCGGGCCGTCGGCGGCCACTGAAAATTCGTACAAATCATTGGCAGGGGTTCGGGCCAGCACCTCTTCTTGCAAGGCCAGGCCCGTCACGTCTTCCTGGAAAGCGACAAACAACTGCGCGTGCATGAACGCGGTCATGGCCTTGTCTTGCTGCGCGAAATCGCGCCCGTGCACCACAAAGTAATGCGTGCTGGTGGCGGTTTCCGGGGTGGGCAAATGTGCGGTGCGGATGCGAAAGGTTTCGCGCTCGGCTTCGGCCAGGGTGCAGTCGTAAAACGACACCGAGACTTCGTGCATGCCCGGGCTGCGGAACTCGGACCGCACAATGCGCGCCGCCTGCCCCTGCCCCTTGATGCCGGTCGATTCAGCCCACACCGGCGGCAGCGTGGTGGGCACCACATTGCGCATGAGGGCGAAGCGGCCGTCACCCATTTCCGTTTCATACGCGGCACTGGCGTAGTCGGGGGTGCCAAAACTCTTGGCGTGCAAGAAGCTCAGGTGCGTCAGGTCCATCAGGTTTTCATGCAAGCGCACATAGCTGGCCTTGAGGTGCAGATAGCCTTGCGAAGTCTCCCACTCGCCTGTGCCGAGCCAGGGTTGCGGAGGCAAGCGGCTGGGGTCGGCGCTTTCCTTGTCGCCCATCCAAATCCAGATCACCGGGCCGCGTTCGAGCGTGGCATAGGTTCGCACGCCCATGCTGCGTGGGCAGCTGCTTTGCGAGGGCACATGGACGCAATCGCCTTGCGTGTTGAAGCGCATGCCGTGGTAGGCGCAAATGATGTGGTCGTCTTTGAGTTCGCCGCTGGACAGCGGCATGGACCGGTGCGGGCAGCGGTCCTCCATGGCCACCACCTGGCCATCGGCGCTGCGGTACATCACCAGGCCGCGCCCCAGCAGCGTGCGCGCCAACAGGCCAGTGCCGAGTTCGTTGGCAAACGCGGCCACATACCAATCGTCGAATACAAAAGGCGATTCCCGGTCGGCCATCCTGGCCGACGCGGCTTGCGTCGCGGCAATGACGGATGCTGCTGGAAGGGTCATGGTCGAGGTTCCTCAAGTGTCAGTTGCGTCAGTGGCATTCTTGCAGGGTCGCGATGCCCGGCATCAGGGCTGGTCCACCCATTTGCCGTGTTCGATTTTGATTGGCGAACTGTCGGGCAATTGCTCGCCCACCCGTCGCTGTGCGGTCGTCGCCGGGGCGATGTGGCAAAGCGAAGCGCCTCTGAGCCCTGGCGGTGACCGCTCAGCGGCATCCCCGACGCTGTGTGCAGCAGCTGGCTCATGCCGCATTGAACTGCGCATCGTGCTGCTTCAAAAGCGTGACAAATTGGGTCATCACCCGTGAGGGTGATCGGCTTTTCAATTGGGTGATGCCAAAGCGGTATTCAGGTTTCGCACGTGCGCTTTGCAGCAGCACCAACTGGCCGGCGTTGACTTCTTCTTGCACCATGAACGGGGCCATGAAACTGATGGCATCCGATTGCATGACCAGTGTTTTGAGCACGCTGGCGCTGTCACACACGATGTTGAACATCTGTTCGGGTGCGCGTTGCGCGCGGAACAGTTGGGTCGGCATGGAGGGGCCTGCTTGTGCAAATGCCAAAGTCTGTTGCAAAGTGGGGGCCTTGTTTTTCAGCACAGGGTGTCCTGGACGACAGACGGCAAACACGGGGTGCTTACTCAGGTGATCGACCTGTAAGTCGTTCAGTTGTTCAACCTCCCGGACATCGGACACCATGGCGTCGATTTGGTGGTCGCGCAATTGTTCGGGCAGCTCTCGCCAGGCACTGATCCGAAGATCCACCTGCAATTTGGGGTGGTTGCGGCAGAGCTTGGCGATCACGGGGGCGATCAGCGAAGCCGCGCCATAAGGCCCAACGCCAATCGACAAGTGGCCGGTTTCCAGATTCTGGGCGAGCAGCAATTCATGTTCCAAATCTTGGCGAACCTGGATCAGTTTGCGCGCATGCGACAAGACCACGAGGCCCATTTCGGTGGGCTCAACGCCGCTGCGCTGACGGTCAAAAATTTGTACCCCCATGGCGGCCTCCAAGGTCTGGATGCTGCGAGTCAGCGCCGGTTGCGTGAGGTGCAGTGTCTGCGCGGCTTTGGCAAAACTGCGGTGTTCTGCCAGTGCCAACGCGTGTTTCAGGCGTCTAAGTTCCATGAATTAAATTTATTGAACTGTCATTGAAAATGCATTGGACACATTAACCAGCGCTGGTCATAGTTGTCAATCCGTTGATCCCCTGTACGAGATTGACTGTTGAAAGGTGAACCATGTCTTTGCTGCACGACCCCGAGTTTTCTGGCCGCCACTTGCGCGAGGTACTGCGCCAACGCCCGGATCTGTGCGAGATGGAAAACTACCACGATGGCTTGGAGGTGGTGCATGAAACGGGCGTGTTGTTGGCGTTTGAGGGCGAACACCCTGACGTGCCGGCCGCGCTGGCGGCGCACGCGCGGCGCATGCGCCAGCGCATCTACCGCGCGGGCGATCGGGTTTACTGTGCCGTCGGCTATGCGCTGGCGAATGTGATCATCGTGCGCGGCGACGGTGCTTTGGTGGTGCTGGACACGACCGAGTCGCACGACAGTGCATTGCAAATCTGGCAAGACTTCAAACAGGCCGTGCCCGAGTTGGCTGACTGGCCAGTGGCCGCGCTGGTCTACACCCACAACCACAGTGACCACATCAATGGTGCTCGCGCCTTTGTCGACGAAGCCGAGGTGGCCGCAGGGCGCACCCACATCATTGCCCACAGCACCCTGATGAAGGCCGTGGCCGACAACGCCTCGGTGGTGGCCCCCATCCTGCGCACGCGCAGCGCCTATTCCTTTGGTTCCATGCTGCCGTCGGGGCCGCAAGGCACAGTGAGTGCGGGCATTGGCCCCAAGCTGATTGGCGGGGCCGTGAGTTTTTTGCCGCCCACGCTCACCTTTGACGACACACTGGACATCACGCTGGCCGGTTTGCGCTTTGAGTTTCGCCATGCCCCGAGTGAAACCGACGACGAATTGGTGGCCTGGGTGCCTGAGCTGGGCGTGTTGCTCAGCGCTGAAGTGATTCAGGGTGAATGCCTGGCCAATGTGCACACCTTGCGCGGCACGCGCTACCGTGATCCGCAGCAATGGGTGGCCACGCTCGACGCCATTCGCGCGCGCCATGCGGGTCAGCCTGTGCAATGGATGGTGCCGGCGCATGGCAGGCCCGTGGTGGGGGCCGACAACATCGCTGAACTGCTGACGGCTTACCGCGATTCGATCGCCTTCATCCATGACCAAGCCGTGCGCTTCATCAACCACGGGGCCACGCCCGACGAGCTGGCCGATTGGCTGCCCGCTTTGCCGCCGCACCTGGCGCAGCACGCCTGGCTGGGTGAGTATTACGGCACGGTCAAGCACTGTGTACGGCAGGTTTTCAACGGCTTGCTGGGCTGGTTCGATGGTGACCCGGCCACGCTCGACCCCTTGCCCCCAGCCGAGCGAGCGCGCCGCTGGGTGGCGCTGGCCGGAGGGCGCGAGGCGGTGCTGCGGGCCTTGGGCGAGAGCCAGCAGAATGCCCAATCCAGCGCGTCAACGAAAGACGAGGCTTTGGACGCTTGCCGCTGGAGTGCCGAGCTGGCCAGTTTGCTGCTGCGCATCGATCCGCAAGACCAGCAGGCCCGACAAGCCAAAGCCGCGGCCTTGCGCCAGTTGGGCCTGGCCACGCTCAATACCAATTGGCGCAACTGGTACCTCACTGCGGCACGCGAGTTGATGGGGCATTTCGATGATTTTGAACCCAAGGGCAATGCGCTGGCGGTGCGTGACATTTGGCAGGCGATAGAGCCCGCACACTTGCTGCAATGGCTGTCGGTGCGGGTGCAGGCCGAACGCTGTTTGGACGAACACCGCAGTTTGACGCTGGACTTGACCGACCGTGAGCAGACCGCTGTGCTGGAGTTGCGCCGGGGCGTGTTGCAGGTGTCGATGCATCCCTTGGGCCACCCGTCTGCCCTGCCTGGCGTGCGTCTGCGTTTGCCCTGGGGGCTGTGGCTGGGTTTCATGGCGCAAGGCTGGACGGCCTTGCCCGATGCCTTGCGTGGTGGCCAAATTCAGCTCACCAATGGCAGTCTGGCCGACTTGCAGGCCTTCCTGGGCTTTTTTGAACCCCGTGCGACGCGGCTGCCTGCATTGGCCGTGCGTTGATGGCGTGACACACTGGTATTCACACAAGGAGACTCGCATGAACTTTTCACAATTTCGCCGACGCGCTGTTTTGGCCGGCCTGGCTTTGGCCTCGTTGGGGGTCATGGCCCAGACGCCTTTGCGCATCATCACCTCTGACCAGGCCGGCGGTGCCATGGACGCGTTGATTCGGCCGATGGCAGAAAAACTCGCGACCCAAGTGGGACGCCCTGTGGTGGTCGACAACAAACCCGGTGCGCAAGGGCGCATCGCCGGTGGTGCTTTGCTGGCAGCGCCGGCCGATGGCAACAGCCTGCTCATCACCGTGCAGGCCGGTGTGGTGATCAACCCGCATGTCTACAAATACCCTTATGACCCCCTGACCGATCTGGTGCCGGTGACCGATTTGGGCCGGGGCAGTGTGATGCTGCTCATGCCCAGCACCTTGCCTCCACGCAACTTCAAGGAGCTGGTTGACTGGGGCCGTGCGCAGCCCAAAGGCAGCGTGCATTACGGCACCTACAGCCCGGGCACGATCTCACACTTTGGCGGCATGTTGTTGGCGCAAGAGGCCCAGTTGGACTTGACCGCTGTGCACTACAAAGCCTCGGCCGACACGGTGCGCGACTTGTTGGCAGGCACGGTGCAAATGGCTTGGTCCGGACCTGCTGGGCCGGTGGCGCAGCTCATCAAGGCCGGACGCTTGCGCCCCATGGCCTACATGGGCCCCAAGCGTTTGCCGATGTGGCCCGATGTGCCGACGGTGCGTGAATTGGGGTATCCGGGGATCGAGTCGGATGGCTGGATCGGCATCTTTGCCGCCAAGGGCACGACGCCTGAACAGGTGCGGTATTGGCAGGCAGAAATCAGCAAAGTGCTGGCACGTCCAGAGATTCAGGCCTTGTATGCCAATTTTGGTTTTCAGCCCGGCGGGACGGGCAGTGCCGAGTTTGCCGACACCGTGAAGGCGGACTCCCCGCGCTGGGGGCAATACATCCAGAAAATTGGCTACAAGGCGGAGTGAGCCATGGACTTTGATTACATCATTGCAGGGGGCGGCTCGGCGGGCTGCGTGCTGGCCGCCCGGCTGAGTGAAGACCCTTCGGTGCAAGTGGCCCTGCTCGAAGCCGGTCCGCCTGACACCAGCGCGCTGATCCATTGCCCCGCAGGCGTGGCCTTCATGCCGCGGACCCAATCCGTGTCACAGCGGCTGAGCACGGTGCCGCAGCCGGGCTTGCTCGGGCGCATCGGTTATCAGCCACGGGGCCGTACCCTGGGGGGCTCGAGTTCGACCAACGCCATGGTCTACATCCGTGGCCAGCAGACCGACTACGAGACCTGGGCGGCGATGGGTTGCCCGGGCTGGGGCTGGCAAGACGTGCTGCCCTATTTCCGCAAAGCCGAACACAACGAGCGACTGAGTGACGCGTGGCACGGCCAGAACGGCCCGCTCAATGTGGCCGATCTGCAAAGCCCGAATGTGTTTTCCAAGCGCTTTGTCGAGGCCGGGGTGCAGGCCGGTCTGGCACACAACGTCGACTTCAATGGCGCCACGCAAGAAGGCGTGGGGCTGTACCAGGTCACGCAGCGCGCGGGCGAACGTTGCAGCGCAGCCAAGGCCTACCTGGCGCCGCACCGGGACCGCCCCAATCTGCATGTCATGACCGGCGTCACCGTGGACCGCGTGGGCTTGGTGGGCGGCGTGGCGCGGCAGTTGCATGTCTTGAACCAAGGCGTACCGCAAACGTTGCAGGCGCGGCGCGAGATCATCCTCAGCGCAGGCGCCTTCCAATCGCCTGCCATCCTGATGCGTTCGGGCATTGGCCCGGCAGCGCATTTGCAAAGCCTGGGCATCGCGCTGGTGCACGCCTTGCCCGGTGTGGGCGAGAACCTGCACGACCATCCGGATGTGGTGCTGGTGGTGGATGCACCCGGTCAATCCGAGTTGTTTGGCCTGTCCTTGAAAGGGGCCTGGTTGGCGTTGCGGGGCCTGCTGGACTGGCGCTGGCACCGCCGCGGGCGCCTGACCACCAACTTTGCCGAGGGCGGCGGGTTCTATAAAAGCGTGCCCGGTCTGGCGCAGCCCGACATTCAGCTGCATTTTGTGGTGGGCAAGCTGGTGGACCACGGGCGCAAACCCACGCGTGGCCACGGTTATTCCCTGCATGTGTGTTTGCTGCAGCCACGCAGCCGGGGCCGTGTCCAACTGGCCGATCGCGAGCCGAACCGCATGCCGCTGATTGATCCCCAATTCTTGTCGGACCCGCAAGATGTGCAGTGCTTGGTGGACGGCGTGCGTCAGGCGCAGCGCATCCTGGCTCAACCCGCCCTGGCGGCGTATGGCCGCACAGGGTCGGCCCCGGCTTCGGCCCCGTCGGATGCGCAACTTGAACAATGGATTCGCCAGAACGCCGACACGATTTACCACCCGGTGGGCACTTGCCGCATGGGACAGGACGACATGGCGGTGGTCGACCCCGAGCTGCGTGTGCACGGTGTGCCCGGCCTGCGTGTGGTCGACGCCTCGGTGATGCCACGCATCGTCAGCGGCAATACCAATGCGCCGACCATCATGCTGGCTGAGAAGGCCGCAGATTTGATCAAGGCGGCGCAGTTCGGCGCATGAAAAAAGCGCCCGAAGGCGCTTTGAGCAAAGTTCTATGGCCGAGTCAGGGCTCCTCGCCGGGGCGATGCGGCAAAGCGAAGCGCCTCTGAGCCCCGGTGGGGAGCCCTGACTCGGCCTGCCCCATCCAGTGCGCAAAGTCACTTCTTCTTGGCCACCACCCGCACCATCTCCAGACACTGCTTGGCATAACCCCATTCGTTGTCGTACCAGGCGACGATCTTCACGAAGCTCTTGTCCAGGGCAATGCCGGCGGTCGCGTCAAACACGCTGGCGCAGGGCTCGCCACGGAAGTCGGTGGAGACCACTTTTTCATCGGTATAGCCCAGCACGCCTTTCAGGGCGCCCTCGCTCTGGGCCTTCATTTCGGCGCAGATGTCGGCGTAGCTGGCATCGCTGCTCAGTTCCACGGTCAGGTCAATCACCGAAACATCGGAGGTGGGTACGCGAAAAGCCATGCCGGTGATCTTGCCCTTGATCTCGGGAATCACCACGCCCACCGCCTTGGCCGCGCCCGTGCTGCTGGGGATGATGTTTTCCAGAATGCCACGGCCGCCGCGCCAGTCCTTGCGCGAAGTGCTGTCAACGGTGGCCTGGCTGGCGGTGGCGGCGTGCACGGTGGTCATCAGGCCGCGCTTGATGCCCCATTTGTCGTTCAGCACTTTCACCACGGGGGCCAGGCAGTTGGTGGTGCAGCTGGCGTTGGAGACGATGGTTTCGCCGGCGTATTTCTTGTGGTTCACGCCATAGACAAACATGGGAATGTTGTCTTTGGACGGGGCCGAGATCACGACCTTTTTGGCGCCCGCAGCGATGTGCATCTGGCTGGTGGGCTCGGTCAGGTAGTGGCCTGTGCACTCCAGCACGGTGTGCACCCCCATCTCGCCCCAGCGCAGGTTGTGGGCGTCACGCTCGTGCGAGAGCTTGATCTTCTTGCCATTGACAATCAGCGCGTCGTCCGTGAAATCCACCGTGCCATCAAAGCGGCCGTGCACGCTGTCGTACTTGAGCATGTAGGCCAGGTAGTCCGACGGCTTGGGGTCGTTGATGCCGACGATCTGGATGTCGTCATAGCCGTGTTTGAGGGCGGCGCGCAGGGCCAGACGGCCAATGCGGCCAAATCCGTTGATGCCTAGCTTGATGGTCATGGTGAATGTCTCAGAGGAAGTTACGAAACCGTTACGTAACCGGATTTGAAACCAGAACCCTTGCACGGGCCTGATCCCGGACATGCTTTCAGCGCCGCTGGGCACTGGAGGGGTCCGACCGGTCAGTGGCTGACTGGCCTCGAAGAGCCCCAGGGGGCTCTTCGAACAGCGCGCAGGTCAGGCCTTGAGCAGCGCAGCGTGGACCGTGTCGGCCACGTTCTCGGCGGTGAAGCCGAAGTGTTTGAACAAAACAGGGGCTGGTGCCGACTCACCGTAGGTGTCGATGCCGACCACGGCGGCGCAGCCGTATTTCCACCAACCGTCGGTGGAGCCCATCTCGACCGCCACGCGGGGCAGGCCAGCGGGCAGCACGCTTTGTTTGTACTCGCTGTCCTGGCGGTCAAACACGTTGGTGCTGGGCATGGAGACCACGCGCACACCGATCTTGCGTTCGGCCAGCAGCTTTTGCGCGGCCAGGGCCAGTTGCACCTCAGAGCCGGTGGCGATGATCACGCCGTGGGTCTTTGTGATGCCCACGTGGGCTGGCTCGGACAGCACATAGGCGCCGCGGCTGATGTCGCCCAGATCGCTCTTGGGGGAGTAAGCCAGGTTTTGACGTGACAGCAACAGGGCCGATGGACGGTGGGCGTTTTGCAGCGCCACAGCCCAGGCCACGGTGGTCTCGGCCGTGTCGGCAGGACGCCACACGTCCAGGCCCGGGATCAGGCGCAGGCTGGCGGCGTGTTCGATCGACTGGTGGGTCGGGCCGTCTTCGCCCAGACCGATGGAGTCGTGCGTGAACACATGCACCACGCGCTGTTTCATCAGCGCGGCCATGCGGATGGCGTTGCGGCTGTAGTCGCTGAAGGTCAGGA